>Ga0265797_10000073_pt1 | contig 215698 bp, 192 predicted proteins | sample P2T30metagenome_FD_192433 | JGI IMG/M metagenome (GOLD analysis project Ga0265797, IMG submission 192433) | Plant litter microbial communities from East Loma Ridge, Irvine, California - P2 T30 | ecosystem: Environmental > Terrestrial > Plant litter > Unclassified | place: USA: California...
GCCCTGAATCTAAACCCTGCTGAAGGGCAGCGCTGAGTTGAGCCATATCGCCTGTCGCAGCATACATTGCAATAACCGCGATATGCTTTTGTTGCAGCGTCAGGGGTTGCGTCTGCTGTTGATTCATCATTTTATTTCTCTCTACAGAAGGTTCAGAGGTCTCTGCGGCATAGCTGACGGGAGCCGCCAGCGCAGCGCAGAAGAGCAGCGCAGAATTAATGCCTCGCCTCATCTTGTTATCCTCAGGACTTTTCAGGTGATGCGTACTGCTCGTCGCTTACCTTTTCCATCCAGTCGACAACTTTACCTTCCTGCGCCTCGGCAATAGCGATATGCGACATGCTTGTTTCAGGCGCTGCACCGTGCCAGTGCTTCACGCCTGCGGGTATCCACACAATATCTCCGGGCCGGATTTCGCGTGCGGCTCCGCCCCACTCCTGCACAAGACCCAAACCGGCAGTGACAATCAGCGTCTGGCCGAGCGGATGCGTATGCCAGGCCGTGCGGGCAGAGGGTTCAAAGGTAACGGTTGCTCCACCTACGCGGGCAGGTTCAGTACCCTGAAACGGGGAGTCAATACGGACCGTTCCGGTGAAATATTCCGCCGGGCCTTTAACAGAGGGTTTTGCTCCACTTTGCATTACGGTAATCATGGGTGAATGCTCCTTTGAATGAACAGCTGAAACAGAAAGCGCAAGGGAGATAGCAACAGCGGCAAGTCTCTTCATACGAACTCCGTTTGTCAGTGGGGTGAAATAAGCCAGGGAGAGGTGTCCTGCCTGTTAATACGACATTCAGTTTAGAACTAAAGGGATTGGTTGATAAGATGGCCAAATGTGAATGCGTATGTGCACAGGATGCAACAATGAGTTATGAAAATCTGAACGATCTGCGCGCCTTTCTGATTGTGGCACGTGAGAGTAATTTTACCCGCGCAGCCGCTCAGCTCGGTATGTCCCGCTCAGGCCTCAGCCACGCTATTACGGCTCTGGAGGCGCGGCTTGGCGTCAGGTTACTGACGCGCACCACGCGCAGTGTTTCGCTGACGCAGGCGGGTATGCGTCTTTATAACAGGTTGCAGCCAATGCTAAGTGAGCTGGACAGTGAACTGGCTTCTCTTCGCGCTCTGAGTGAGAAACCGGCAGGGATTGTACGGATTACCGCACACGATCATGCCATTGTCTCTGTGCTCTGGCCGCGACTCCAGGCCCTGCTGAAGCACTATCCGGAGATTCAGGTCGAGCTGAGCGTTGACTATGCGCTGACTGATATCGTGGCACAACAGTTTGATGCCGGCGTCCGGGTAGGCAATATCGTGGATAAAGATATGATCGCCGTAAGGATCGGGCCTGACTTTCATATGGCGGTGGTCTGCTCGCCGGACTACCTTAACGGAAAAAAACGGCCTGAAATACCCGGTGATTTAACGGCGCATCAGTGTATTAACCTTAGACTGCCGACACGCGGAGGGCTTTACGCATGGGACTTTGAGAAAGACGAAAAAAAGTTATCTGTGCGAGTGCAGGGACAGACTGTTTTTAACAATACCTATCTTATGCTACAGGCCGCTTTGGACGACATGGGTTTTGCCTATATTCCACTGGATCTGGCGCAAAGCTATATTGCATCGGGAGAGTTAACAGCGGTGCTTGAAGAGTGGTGGCCCCATTTTCCGGGCTATCATCTTTATTACGCCAACCGGCGCCAGATGGCCCCGGCACTGGCTGAAGTTATCAGTGCGCTGCGATACCCGCAGAGAGAAGCAGAGTGATGACTCCGTAACGCTCTTACGGGGAGGATTGCTGCCCTAAAAGGGATCTGTAACAGGTCAGGGAAGGCGAACTAACGGGGATCGGTGGTTATTCTCTTTGGTGGGTAATCTGTATAAAAACAGGCTTAGGGTAAAATATTTCTCTGTTCGCTCCTGGCACAAAGCGGACTTACGGCAGGCTAAGTCCGCTATGAGCGAGAAGCGGACGTTCTTAATTGAGTTGCTAGGGATCTTGCTAACAATGCAGTGTGTCGATCAACTGGGAAAAGAAACGTTAATTCTACAGAACGACATCTTAAACTTAGAAGCCTGGATCTACACATGATTTATTAAATAATCTTTCATGACAGCTAACTAACATCTCGACCTGTAACTCTTAAGGACCATTCATATTCATTGGCAGTAGGGTTCCAATGCCATATTGTTACTGCGCCGTGTAATCCTTCCTGGTAGAGACTACCTAACCGCACGACAACTGATGCTTGAGCAGAAACAAAAAGATGCACTTCATCTGCCTGTTTTTTTAATTGTGAGATAATATAACTAAGGCTATTTACTATTTTTTCTTGCTCTTCTTCCTCAGGAAGATTGTCAAATTGAAATCCTGTGTTGAGTTGAGCATGCAAAGTGTGCCCAATAAATTGAGCAGGGAGATCTTTTTCTAAAATTTCTATCGTAAAAGAAATTGCAAGACCTATGAATCGCCCATTATTTGATGGTACGATTTTACTGTCAGTAATTTCTTTCCCATTATAGCATTTTATTAAACTTGCATTTTTCGGAGGAGCATCAAGGGGATGGAACGAATTTTTATCTCGGTCAAAATCAAATAACTTTCGAGGTAAATGCCCATCCGTCATGAAACTACCAACCATATATAAATATGGCACGCTGCCAAGTGCAGCAACATAAGCGGTTGCTGCACCATTATGATGTGTTCTTTCTCTAATTGTTTGCCGAATGAAACTTGCTTTTGTCAAGATGTTGTTTTTATCTCTTGAATCAAATGCCTTAAAGTCCACATACAAAACTTTTGCTTTCTCTCTGAAAGAGAGATTTCTCTCGGCGGCTTGAGGATCAATGTTTTCAAACCCATATGCACGGATTAGGGCAATATCCCGCTTACTCAAATCCCGAAGGGATAGAAATACGCAAACACACCACAGAATAAAGCCAGTAGTAATAAAAAAAAGACTAAATATCAGAGCAATGTCAGAGTATTTTTGGTAAGTTACACTTACCCCATCAATAGCATCACTATATGTTTTAATAAAAATTTCTGAGAAAGCAATATTAAAGGTCCAGCCACCAACCAATCCTGTCATTCCTAAGCCTAACAAACCAAGTGTAAGTTTGGATAGTTGATCTTTTGGTCTAAAAACAATCTTAATAAGGTAAATTAGTGTTGCTTTGTCCATGATTGCCCTCAAAATTCCTGTCGCAGGAGATTTTCATTTTCAAAATAATAAAGCGCGTTTTTTTCTATTCCAATAATCAAAAAAAACAGTCTTTTCATTGGGTTACGTAATTTACATTGCCTCCAATCCCTAATGTCGGTACATGAAGCATGAGGATTTTTTTCAGGATGTGTATGCCATGTTCCAAAATATACCAGTTGACCTTCGGAGCTATTATATAAGTGATCGACTATACGCTGATGTTCGGGGTCCCTAAGAGTAAAACCCATTCTTGAACAACGGTCTCCTTTCTGCGGAACTGTAATTTCTACTAAGCCGTAACGCTCAATCTCAAGGTCTTTATTGCCAATAATAACTCCAAAAGCTTCCGGAGCCATCGGTCTGATCTGCCTATACTCCAGCCAGATGTCACGTACTGTCTTTGAAATATAAAGACTGAAATGTTCAGTCTCCACAGTTAGTGCATCAAAATTACTCATTGCAGATATCGCATTCATCATTGAGCAAAGGAAGCACCTCTAATGTCCGGATGAATGCATGATACCTCCCGCTTAGTTTGAATCCATTCACTGTCGCATCCTCAGAGTTACCTTTCCAGCTCACTCTAGATGATTCCTTAATCTTACCAAGTAGAAATTTAATGCTGAGATCAGCCGTAATGAGCGCGGTTTGAGTTGAGGCTATATAGGTATAAGGTAGAAATGCATCGCCACATCCGGCATGATTTTTAGTTAAATCTTGATTCGGAGCCAAAAAATTCAGGTTAGAAGCCAGCCCTCTTGAAAAATCAGCCGGATCGACATATGCACACCGTAAGCAACCTTTTGTTTCGGGAATTGCTAGAACTGCGTGTCCACCTATACCATATCCTTCGACCCATGTATTAATAACCGGGACGTTGATTCTTTCATTAATCAAGTAGTCGTGAAAAAGTCGCTCCTGAGTAGGAGCTCCTATCGCTATAATGATAAGGTCATACTCTCTCAGTAATTCACGACGCCTTAAATCCACTAGCTTCTTAGTAAAACACTTAACCTCCAGCCACGGATATTTGCTGGTGAGGCTGTGCCACAATGCTTGCGATTTATGAAATGATACATACATCGGAGGCAAAATATGGCGGTATAGATTATTTAGGGAAAGTGTATCTGGATCATATAAATCTATACAGCCAACACCAGAAGCTGCGAGTTTATCTGCAACGTCTCCTCCCACAGAACCACACCCCACTATCATAACTTTTTTGTTAAGGAGGGATTGTTCTGCTCCACTCCTAGGCATAAGCCTATCTTTGTTAAAAGTTAATACCTCTACAGGCTCAAGTAACCATTCAGTCAGATGAGACTGTTTAAAGGGCAGTGTTTTTCGACCTTTGCCAGATTTTTTTTGGGAAAAATGAATACCAAACCATGTAATTCCTGAAGAGGTTCGAGCACTAAAGACTAACCAAAACTCATATGAACGCTTTTGAGCAAATTGTTGAGTTAATTTGGTTAGCACATCCACTGGAAGTTCTGACAGCAGATTAAGATACCAGTCAGCGAGTTCATCCTTGTTCCATGGTGCTGGTTTTGCCTCGCTTAACGGTACAAAGAATCCTATGCCCTTTGAAGATTTGCGATCCTTTAGAATCTGATTAATTGGTGAGAAAATATTTTTAGGAACCGAACCCTCTGAATATCCTAAAAAATATTGGCCTAAGCCTAATTGGTCTTTTCGTGGTTTAAGAACACACAACTCTTCTGGTTTTTCGCTTTCAGTTAAACAAAGAAATGGGGTGGTATCTTGCTCGACGATACTTAACCACCCAGCTTCAAATTCCCGAAGCAGCTCCTGATTATTCCACTCGCTATCACTTAAAGCCTGATTTATCAAATCAATATGTCTTTTGAGTGATTCTTCAAAGGCGAGCTCGGGCCGTTCAAAATTCACGGAAATAGCATCAGGTACATTTACACAGATACTTGCAAATAGACTTCCAGGATAGAATGCAGTATGTGCGGGTCTTGGGAATGCTGATGGATTGGCAAGGAAAAAGCTGGGCATTTTTGAGAGCTCAGCAACAATGAAATGCGAAAGACTAACTGGTAGGCCATTAATTTCCAGCTCGACGGTTAGGCATCCGATTTCTTCCGTCTTCGATGGAATTGCGGATACCTTGTATCCGCAATCGTTCAAATGATTCAGAATGACTGAATAATTCATGCGCCTTGTGATGTCCCCACTACTCCAGAAGAAGAAAAAACGGTTTTGACAGCATTTGACGAAGTGGATGAAGTCACTGCGCATTCAGGGAAGTCTTCACCAAATACACTTTGTAGCAACTCACACTGCTTAGACTCCAGTTCTTCATCAGCAACTTTATTCAAGGTTTTCAAAAGAGCGCTAAGCTTATTACGAAACTGGGTAGCTGTCGCAACACTACTGCTGTGGAAAATGTCCCTGTTAGGGCTTACTGGAAGCGAAACGTTGACCCTGTATTTGTCCAACTCAACGAGAGTGAAATAACTACGATAGTTGAGAATGTGATTAATGGTTTCTCTCAGCGCAGTAAGATCATCAGGAAAACCTTCATCGTTAATCGAAGAGTTAAAGGACTCCTTAACCATTACCGCTATGCCTATGGAGTGAATTTTGCGGCGTACATCATCGCCAAAAGTGAAGTTTCTCCAGCGCTTGAGGTATCTGACAACGCGTCGGTACTGGTCATGCTTATTCGAGCCATATGTTTCGTCAGAATCATAATCATTGACCCAATCGATGAGCTCACGCGGTGAGGATCTAGCCCACTCGCGATTATCCTCATCTGAATGTCTCTTACCAACTGCTAATTCGTACTGTCCATTATCGTATTTGCGGTAGATTGGGATATCGATATGAAGGTGATCAGCTTTATAATCAGCGGTTACACAGGGTTTTTTGATTTTAGCATTTTTGAAACCCCGTTCTTCCAGCACTTCCAAAACTGCAAGCTTGGGTGTTATTGGATTTTCAGGAGCTAGCCCCGCTTCGATAACAATGGCACGGTCAATATCGAAATCCTGCCCTTTTTCCCTGATACCAGTGAAGGTTGCCAAAGAACCTTGAATAAAATCCTCAATAACCGGGTATCCATCCTCTTTGAATCGGTCAACGATATCAGATGTAATGCTGTCATCCTTTAGGCGTGCCGTTGTGTACTCTAAGTCCTTCCTGCCTAACTTTATAGCATCATGAAACTTCTTAAATTTGTTTTGAAGACTCATAGTTATCCCGCATTTGTTGTAAAAAGAATTTGAACTTGGGGCCACTTCGATTTATATCAAATGTATAATTTAAAAATAAGCTAATTCTGATTGACGCAAGTGAAGATGAGTGAATGCAGAGTCATTTAACTGCAAATCATCAATGAAAACAACTTAAGTTTGTAATGTCTGCTTCTGGCACGAAGCGTACATTGATGTCATTAGAGGTATGAGAGGGCCATTGTCATACTGGACACAACCGTAATTTTGTCCAGACTATGCAGATTGAAATCACCGGAAGAATCATGAACATCCAACTCACAAACGTCACCCCGGACAGCCCAGGATTTGCTGAGTTAAGATCGCAGAGCATGGCTGAAGGATTTAACATGTTACGCCGACTGGAAGATAGCTGGCTTAGCGGACAGAACTGCTTTGATGAACCCGGACAAAAACTAATTGGGGCTTCTGTAGATGGATTAATCGTTGGCGTTTGTGGACTCAACATCGACCCGTTTACGCTAAAAACTGGCATCGGACGTCTGCGACATCTCTATGTAGACTCAGGATGGAGAAAAAGGCAGGTTGGCAGCGCCCTGCTCAGTGAGACACTTAAGGATTCTGGCCACTGGTTTGATTTTATCAACACAAACGCGCCTCCATCGGCATTCACTTTCTATGAACGAGCTGGCTTTGTTGCTTTAACTGGCGTAGAAAAAGTCACGCACCATCTATGCCTCAGAGACTCAGTGCGTTGATACAGTCACGTCCTGAATAGACCGCATATTCTGTCCAGTGAACCACTTTTCAGGAACGCCTGCCGAGATACAGCCCTGACCTAACTAAACCGAACCACTTTCAGGCAAATCAGAACCAATACAGTTAAATCCGTGCATCCCTGGACACACTGCGTTTCTGACTGGGCATGCAGAACGGCAGCTTTAACATCTTCAGGAAATCAAAGGAACTGACTGGCGGCTTTGAGCGAGGAGCGGACATTGGCCTTTCATGTCTTTAAGATCTTCTCGCCGTGCTAACTGTATATATTGACCATTACCGTCCGGCGGCTAACCCTAATCAACGAAGTTTTATAGACATTTCCATACAGCGCAGTTCAGCCTGTGCAAGTGCGGATGGATACACGCTTTCACGCACAAGTATGAAACCATGCTTCTCATAGAAAGGCTGGGCGTTCGGGGTTGAGGATAAAATTAATTGCTCAAATCCACGTTCACGAGCTTCAATATTGATGGCTTCAATAATTCGACTACCTAACCCTTTACCTGCATATTGAGGTAAGGTAAATACAGCCTCAACACTGCCTGAAGAAAGATCGAGAAAGCCTGTCGCTACCGGTCTGTTATCTGGACCATCACCAACAAAAAAAGGATTCGCTACAATAACGTCCCTGTAGCTTTCAGGCATGCTTTCCGGTGTCCAGGCTGTAATAACCGCATTGTCGTAGAAGTCCTTACATCCGTAACGTATGGCCTGGTTTCGGATGTTCCAGCATTCTTCGGCCTCAACAGGCATAGCAAGTCTGATCTTCATAACTTCTTCTTACGCGTTTCCATCTGTTAATCCCTTACATATACCATAAAGCTTCTAAAGCACATCTATCGAGATTGCCTGAAAGCAATGTCCGCTTCTGGCACAAAGCGGACTTACGGCAGGCTAATGCCCGCTATGAGCGAGAAGCGGACGTTCCCGGTTCAGGGAAAAGACGCCACCAGACTGAACATCTTTAGCTACCTTGCCAGGCGATGCCTCTCAGTGAACTTTCTGCCTTAGGCATTACGGGCCAGTGTCCGCATCAATGCCACCGTCTTTGTCCTGAAATTTTGACCATAATATCTAAACATACAGGTTTATTCTCTCACCATCCACCTTCTCAACGGTGAAGAAATCAATCGGTTAGCAGCCAACATTTCCCGGAGATTTCATTTTTCTGTCATTTTTATTCTTTACGCTGTTAGCTTCCCTGTATGGATATTAAAAATATGAAAATAAAAGCTATTTCTCTGGTTGTCGGCTGTGCGCTCTCTTCATCAACGCTCGCGGCGCAGCCGCAGGTCGAGCGCTATATCGTCAGTTTTCCCGAAGGTACACGCGTAAGCTACAACGGCGCGTTTGCCAGCGCGTTTCCAAATGGTTTGCCGGTGGGGATTGGCTCCGGTTTGCTGTTTACCGGCAAGCAGGGGGATGCGTTCACCTTCGCAACCGTCACCGATCGCGGGCCGAATGCTGACTCGCCTGATGTGGGTAAGAGAGAGGCAAAAATTTTCGTCACGCCAGAATTCGCCCCATTGCTGATGAATATTCGGTTGCAGAACGGCAAAGCGGAGGCCACGGACGCCCGACCATTGCATGACGATAAGGGCAATATTAACGGATTGCCGTTGCAGGATGGCGTCATCGGATCAACCAATGAAATCGCGCTAAACGATACGTTGAAAGTGCTGCATGGCGATAACCGCGGTCTGGATACGGAAGGCATTACGCCGGACGGCAAGGGAGGGTACTGGCTGTGCGATGAGTATGGTCCGTTCCTGATTAACGTCGATGCGCGCGGCAAGATCCTGACAATTAACGGGCCGCAGGCAGCAGAGGGGGAGAAATCCATCGCGGGCGGTCTGCCGAACGTTCTCAAATGGCGTCAGCCAAATCGTGGATTTGAAGGGCTCACCCGCATGCCGGACGGGCGTATCATCGCCGCGGTGCAGAGCACGCTGGATATCAACGGTAAAAGTAAAAAGCAGGCGCGCTTTACCCGCCTGGTTAGTTTCGATTCGGCGACCGGGAAAACCGCGATGTATGGTTACCCTATCGACAGCGCCGCTTACGGTAAAAACAGCGACGCAAAAATTGGCGATATCGTGGCGCTCGACAATCAGCATATCCTGCTGATTGAACAAGGCAGCGACAAAGACGATGCGATGCGCAATCTTATCTATAAGGTGGATCTTAGCCCGGCTACCGAGCTTGCAGCGTTCGATAAGCCTGGCCAGTATCCGGAGTTTGACGACGAGAAAGCGCTGGCGCAGCGCGGCATTAAGCTCGCCGCTAAAACGCTAGTGGTCGATTTACGTCAACTCGGCTGGCAGCAGGAGAAGGCCGAAGGTCTGGCGCTGATCGATAATAAAACGCTGGCCGTCACCAATGACAATGACTTCGGCGTGAGAACGGTCATGCAAAATCCGGTTGAAGGTAAGAAGCGTAAGGATTATCGGGTGACCGAACAGGGGACGCTTACGGTAGATGATAAGCCGGTTGCAACGACTATCGGCATAAAGCCGCTGAAGAAACCTGAGTCAGACAGCGAGTTGTGGATTGTCACGCTGGCGGCACCGCTGAAATAAACGCCCTTCCCACCCCAGGCTGCGTCCCTTAATTGCATCACTTTTTGTAAAAGAGCCGGATGCAGCCCAGTTTTGCTATCGACAGATCATTCCTCGGCGTTTGGTTACAGCGGGCTACGGGCCAGACATCGTCCGCTATGAGCGAGGAGCGGAAGTTATTTCCCTGCTTGTCTAATCTGCACAATGCAGTGTAACGATCAGATCATGCTAAAGTATTAGCAAAAACAGGAGTTTTAAAAAAGAACCTCTAACCCAGAAGCCATTTTCATAATGAAAACATTTAATAAAAAAGTTAGCGCTTTTCACTTCAGTCCTTTTCGTAATCTGTTTGCTGCTCGCCTTCTTACCGTACTGGGTAATGGTATTGCACCGATTGCATTAGCCTTCGCAGTGCTTGATATTGGCGGGTCGGTGTCTGATTTAGGTCTCGTTGTTGCGTCCCGCTCCATCTTTAACGTTGTATTCTTGTTGATTGGAGGCGTATTAGCGGACCGCTACTCTCGTAACCAAGTATTGGTATCCTCTTCAATTGTTGCGGCAGTTTCGCAAGCTATTGTCGCATGGTCTGTGCTGGACGGTTCAGCAACTGTGATGAGTCTGGCATTACTTGGAACTTTAAATGGAGCAGCAGCTGGCATCGCATTACCTGCATCCTCAGCGCTGGTTCCCCAAACTGTTCCAGTGCAGAATTTGCGAGCGGCAAATGCATTAATTCAGCTTGGTATTTATGGCGGTACAATTATCGGCACTTCGCTTGGTGGGCTCCTAATCAGTTCTGTCGGACCCGGTTGGGGACTGGCAATTGATGCAATAGGTTTCGCAGCCTCTGCACCGCTTTATTTCTTAATTCGCATTACATCAATCAAAGCATGCCCACCATCAGGTAATATCCTACAGGACTTAAAAGAAGGATGGGAAGAATTCGCAAGCCGAGCTTGGGTATGGGCAATTGTGGTCCAATTCACCATTATCAATGCAGCATTTAGTGGCGTAATGATGGTACTCGGCCCTGTGATTGCTGATGCTTCTTTTGGGCGCGCCAATTGGGGAATTATGGTTGCTGCGCAAAGTGTTGGCCTTATGACAGGTTCGTTCTTCGCCCTAAGATGGCGTCCACGACGCGATCTCTTTATTGGTGTAATGCTAGTCGCATTTTGCTCAGTTCCCATTTTTATGCTTGGTCAACCTACTTCTGCAACGTGGCTTATTACAGCTTTTTTTATTGCTGGCGTAACTTTCGGTCTGTTCGGAGTCACCTGGGCTCATTCATTACAAACTCATATTCCTCAGGAAAAATTGGCTCGCGTGTACGCCTATGACGCTGTCGGTTCGTTTGTGGCCATTCCCTTCGGTGAACTGGTCGCCGGGCCGCTGGCAATACATTATGGTAGTAGTAATGTGCTTCTGGTTTCAGCGATGGCAGTAGTCATAGCAACTTTAGGAACCTGCCTGGTCCCAGGGATTAGACAACTCGACAATTTTTCACAGGTTAAGTCGCAAAAGGCTACTACCTCCTCATGACAATACTCAAAAAAATTACAAAACTTGAAGTGCAAACTATTGCCTGAGACTTTATAAGACGATTGAAAATGCCTGAGGAATTAGCATTTCCTGAACTCTTGAATTTCCGCTTTTGGCACACAGCAGACAAGTGGAGGGGGTGAGTTCGGTATGAATGAAAGTCAGGCCTGAAAGTGGCAAGTTAAGCAGCAGAAAAGATGTTTAATCTGAAAACGCAAACAGGGCGCCTTCTAATGAAAGTAAACAACTGCCTGACTTGTGGTCAGCCTATGAGCAAACTACCAGACACCTTAAATCTGGATTGTGGAGGAGACTGTTTAAGTTGTATGGCCTGGCATGGTGATCCAGACGCAATAGAGGATTTTGAGAGACTTACTGGCGAGAAAGTTGATGTTCATGGACGTTCATATCGTTCGTTTAAGATTGAAGGTCAGTCATGAGCGAGAAGCGGACGCGCGCCGTTCACATCCCGGCGATGCACCCTACTTGCTGGTAACCTGCAAAAACACCCGGATTAAACATAACATTCGGGCGGCGAATCACAGTCGTGCACCAACAGAATTCGCAAAGTGGTATGGTTATCCTCCCGTAACAAGGAGAGGAAAAGTTAATGATCGTACGTACATGGCACGGCTGCGTTCCACTGAGGCATGCGGAGGGCTTTGCAAAACACCTTGAGAAAACGGGTGTTGAACATTCCAAAAGCGTTCGTGGTAACCGGGGAGCACAAGTGCGCAGAGAAACTCAGGATAACTGGGAGCATTTTTTCCTTGCTACTTACTGGCAGGATCTCGATGCGGTGAAGGAATTTGCAGGCGAGAACTATAACGTGGCCGTAACCTACCCGGATGACGAAGAGTTTGAGTTGCTTTCAGATCCCTACGTATTCCAGCACGAAGTGGAAGCCGTCTCACCACTCTAGCCATATTCCAAGGTGACCCCGCAGGCCATCCGTATTGAACATAACATCTGTGTTGTGAACCTGAAGTATTACAGATATAAAACAGCATGATATTTCATAAAATGAACAAATAATTCGGGAAATTATTTTGCAGATAACCTCATCTCGACTGCATCTTCGCCCTGTAATCACATCAGACGCAGATGATCTTTTCAGGATTTATGGCGATCCTGCTACGAACACGTTTAATCCCTCAGGTCCTTATCCTGATATTCACCATGCACGAAATGTGTTGGCTCGATGGATAAGCCACTGGGAAACTCACCTTTTCGGGAGCTGGGCTATCTCGCTGAAGGATACACCCGAAAGGATCATTGGTTTTGGTGGGCTAAGCATCATCAGTTATGCCGATATCTCTATCAATAACCTGGGGTATCGTTTTTCCACTGAGTCATGGGGAAAAGGCCTGGCAACAGAGTTTGCTAAATACGCGGTCAACTACGGATTCGGTGAGATAAAACTACCTGAGATATCTGCCGTGGTAAGAGCAAACCACCTGGCATCGCAGAAAGTCCTAACTAGTGCGGGACTCCGGTACCTGCGGGACGTTCATGATGTGCAAAATGCGCCCGCAAGCATGCTGTTTACACTGACCCAAGATGAGTGGGAACAAAAGTCAGAGTAAGGGGGCTGGTCACTCCCTTTTAACATAACACCGCAATAGCGCCCTTAGACGAAATCACTGTGCAGGCATAGCAAAGGTCTGCAAGCGCTCATGATCCAAACGAAAGTACTGCTTTTCCTCGATCAGGGACGCACCGATAGACAGATAGAACTCGGCTGCTTTCGGATTGGTGGTTTCAGCAGTCCAGTCAAATCGTGTGCAACCATGCTCAATTGCAAAAGCCGCTATAAATCGCATGAGGGATTTCCCTACCCCCTGACCTCTGACGGCCGCTGATGTGAAGAGATCTTTCATATACGCCTGGCCGGAGCATTTTGGAGCAGGAAACATCAGCGTGAACGTGGCAAAACCGACAAGCGTTCCGTTGTGCCATGCTCCGAGGACCGTTACACCAGAGTAAGCAGAGAAAACCCTGTTGGTCAGATAGGAGAGCATTTCGTCATAGCTGACAGCCTTGCCCCCAAAATAATACGACTCCATTTCGACAAAAACACTCGCCAGTTCCGGAATATCCGACGCATCACATATCTCGATTCTCATCCACTTTCCCTTTATTTTTTACAGTCTGCCCTTCACTCGTATTTACCCTAACATCAGTTGCGCCCCCCTCCATAAAGCGCCTCAGCGCGTTTGTGCGCCCTCCGGCCCGAAAGACACAGCATACCATCCCGATCCGCAAAAAACGCCCCTGATAAGTTTTAGCACGGTGCATGGCTATGCACAAAAGTGCCTGGCCGGGATTTTAGCGGCTAAAATCCGGTGAACGCCCTGAAAGAGGTTGTAAAACTGTACCTCATAGCGGTGAACGGGCGCGGAATTCTTTCGCGATCGTGAGGCGCTGGCCAAGCCGACAGGCGCGACAGAAACTTACAGGCAGCTTTGAGCGAGAAGCATAAGTCGCTGCTGCGTGAGCTGGAATAGAGCTTTGGTGGTGCGGCGGGCGAGAAGAACAGTCCGCATTCAAAAAGCTTTCTCGATGGCGTCAAAAAGTTCTTCGACGATTTGACTCGCTAAGCGGAAACGCTGCGGTAAACATAAAAAGCCTCTGCTGTGCAGGTTTTTTTTTATTGCTGTACTATTCAGCAAAACGTATCCGTTAGGCGTACTTAAAAATCTTTCTCATGTTTCCGCTTTCGTTGTCGATAACCTGATTGCTGGCTGAGTGATGATTTCACTCAGCATTTATTTTTTCATTTCAGGCAATAAGGATATTTATGAACAAGCTTTGTGTTGCGGCGTTGTTGGCTCTGAGTTTAACCGGCTGTGCGCAGCAGACTTTCGTAATGAAACAGAATCAAGTTGGCGCGGCGACGAAAACCATCAGCCAGCCGTTCTTTGTTTCAGGTATCGGTCAGCGTAAGAGCATTGATGCGGCACAGGTGTGCGGCGGCCAGGAAAAAGTTAGTCGGGTTGAAGTGCAGCAGACGTTTGTTAATGGCTTACTGAGTGTGGTGACGTTTGGTATCTACACGCCACGTGAAGCACGCGTTTATTGCGCCATCTGATAATGCCTCAGGCCGGTTCGCCGGCCTAATCCTGCGCCTGTTATTAAATCGCATTAGTATATTGTAACTATTAAATTCTGCTGTCGCACCGCTGCGCGGTCCGCTATGAGCGAAGAGCGAACGTTTAACTGATGATGCCTGAGTTTCTTCACTCTGCTAAACATAATATCCCGACCACGAATCACACCGCCTTCCACATCATGTTATGTTTAAAGCCCGCCCAGAACATGAGGACAACAAATAATGTCATTCAATAATAAAAAACTATTTATTACTCTCTTATCCCTCTGCACATTTCAGACTTATGCAGCACAATGCACAGCGGAAATTTTAGCTAAGAACAAACTGAACAACTTCATCCTTAGTAGCCAACAGACAAGAACTGGAACTCCCAAATCTACATCAATCACTATTGATAGTCCTGATGGGTATCTCCGCGCATCGATTCAAAGCAACTTTAGTCAATGTGGTGAGCTAATTGGCGGCCGTATGGAGGAGGTCAAAACCTCCACAAGTCAGAAGACAGTTTTCACGGCAACCTCTGAAAGCCAGTTGAATAAAACGGAATTTGGCTGGCGCATCCAGCTGGACTCAAAAGGGCTCGTAGCCGATAAAAACAGTCAGAAAACCACTCAGGTATATCGGCAGACACTTGAGGGAATCTACCAGCTTAACGATAAAGGAATTATTAGCCGTGCGGTTAGTCGTTCGGTTATCGCGGCCACAAAACTGGAAGATAAAGACAAAACCGCAGTGAGCACAATCGACTACGCCTTCAATTCATCAGGACTATTGGCAAGCGCAGCAAGCGAAGGAAGTATGGCGATAGATAATAATACGGTTGTATATAGTTATGATGTTAATCATCGGCTGATCAAAACTCAATCACCCTCAACCATTGAAGAGTTTGGCTATGATAACGAGGGCCGTGAGTTGACCATGAGCAAGACCCAGACCTATTTCACCATCGAAAAAAACTTGGCCACCTGCGAGGAGTGGAACTCACATGGAGAATGCATTAGCGCCAATATAGATATCACGATCACCCCCACTGATCGTACAGGTAAACAGTATGTGAACAAACATAACGCCGTAATGACGGCGAAATATGAATACTGGAACTGACCCTTTCACCTGCTACATAAGGCGTCAAAAGGGTATGGGATCCGAATCTGGATCATTTATTTCATCCAGGTTCTGAACTGAACCGCCCTGGCATAACTCGGTCGAATGGCCGGCTTCCCGTTAATTGATCCGGCATAATTTCAGCAATGTCCGCTTCTGGCACACAGCGGCCTGTCGCTGGCTTACAGTCCACTATGAGCCAAAAGCGGACGTTAACCTCACACCGATATAATCATTTTGTCGGAAACGCTCTGAAGATAAGTGGTTCAGATTACATAAGCACTCAGATTTCAAGTGCAGCAAGGATGACGGCTTCCATTTTCTCCGGGGTGGAGATCGGTGCAAAACGCCTGAGTGGTTTTCCGTCGCGTCCGATCAGGAACTTAGTAAAGTTCCATTTGATCCACCCGCCCGGTACGCCTGGCAACTCATCTTTCAGGTAACGAAACACCGGGTGCGTTGCGGCGCCGTTGACGTTTACTTTTTCGAACATCGGGAAGCTCACACCGTAGTTGATGTGACAGGTCTGCGCGATTTCTTCGGCGCCGCCGGGTTCCTGCTTACCAAACTGGTTGCAGGGAAAACCAAGAACCACCAGCCCCTGTGCGGCGTACTTCTTGTAAAGCGCTTCAAGGCCGGCGTATTGAGGCGTGAACCCACAATGGCTGGCCGTATTAACCACCAGAACCGTCTTGCCAGCGTAGTCGGCCATAGAGATGGGCTTGCCACGCAGACTGGTGGCAGAAAGTTGATAAAAAGTGGTCATGTCAAAATCCTCAGAATTGCTCACCTCACAGATCAGTTCGGTAAGACAGGTTAACCGCCTGTGGATCAGAATTGCACATTTGCACGTCCGCTACTGGCATTTAGCCGTCTTAGGGCTTCTGGCGGCGTCAACTATGTTCAGAATCCAGGCGTGCGGGCTTGTTTACTGTTGATAAGTTTAATACGAGCATTCGTCCATGATGGATCGTTCCGTCGTAAGCCCGAAAGAATGAGCGGTTTATCGCAGTGTTATTCAACGTTACGACTCTTCAGCAAATCTCTTCCGTATGCCTGGTATCATATTCCAGCTGAGCCTGCCCCATTTCAGTTCCATGTTTTAGCGCCCATTCGTAGAGCGCAACAAAAGGTTCCTGAAGCGTTTTTGCCAGTGCTGTAAGACTGTACTCCACGCTCACCGGCGAAGTAGGCAGTACTTTCCGATTCACCAATCCATTGCGCTCAAGCCGCTTAAGCGCATCAGACAAGGCTTTGTGCGTAATTCCATCCAGCCGGCGGCGGAGTTCATTGAAGCGTACGGGTTCACTACAAAGTACTGTGAGGATTAAAATCGACCATTTATTGGTTATGTTCTCTAGCACCGGTCGGGTTTTTCCTATTTCTGTCAGGCTGTTACTGTCAATCTGATTCATGGCGATATACTCCGCGATACCTGGTATAAACAAAGTGCGTAATTGTTATTAAGTATAAAAATTATATCATCTGTTTTCCATCCCTGACGGAGTTTGCAGATGAACAGGTTAGAAAATAAAGTTGCCCTGATCCTGGGCGGCGCAAAAGGTATTGGTCTTGCTATCAGCCAGCGATTTGCCAGTGAAGGTGCAACAACCTGGTTCACCTCGCGCCGAAACGAGGAGTTAGAAGCAGCCAGCCACACCCTGGAAGGCAATGTCAGGCCGCTACGTGCTGATGTCAGCCAGATCAGCGAACTGACACGTATAGTTGAGTTGATAGAAGCGGAGTCCGGCCAGATAGATGTGCTTGTCATCAACGCCGGAATGGCGGAATACTCGCCTCTTGATGAAGTCACCCCGGCACATTTTGATGCGACTTTCAGCCTTAATGTACGCTCCCCACTTTTTGCTCTCCAGGCAGCCCTTCCCCTGATGAAAGCGGGAGCAAGTGTAGTATTGATAGGTTCGATTGCCGATGTCATTGGTACCAAAGGATATGGCGTGTACGGCGCCAGTAAAGCGGCACTTCGGTCTTTTGCCCGCACATGGACAGCTGAACTCTCCGCCAGGGGCATTCGCATTAATGTTGTCGCCCCTGGCCCTGTCGATACGGAGATGATGCAAGCCGCCTCCGAAGAGCTGCGGAGTGAGATAATCAGCGCAATTCCGTTATCAAGAATGGCCAGACCGGAAGAAGTGGCAAATGCTGCACTATTCCTTGCGAGTGATGAAAGCAGTTATATAGCCGGAGCAGAAATCTGTGTGGATGGTGGGCTGACACAGGTTTGATAAATCGGGTTCAGTTTCACTGCGATCCGGGAAAAGATAAATAAAAGAGGAACCGGGCTACTCCCCGGTTTTGCCTTTTATAGGGCTGTTAACCTGAGTGCCTGTGCTCACATTGCCGTTTATTTATGCGCCAGGCCAGATGCGCTTCAGGCGAGTGCTGCGGCCATGCGCAAAAGCGGATCTACAGATCAAACATGCTGCAAGGTTAGTCAGGCGATATCACCATGAGGGACGAACTTGATGAACTGACTCATTCCGCGCTTGTTCCTCATTCCAACTCGCTCCATTACTAAGGAGCGGATGTCCGAATTTCCGGGCGATACCTTATTTGTTGTCTACTGCGCAGGCCCTCACTGTAATGGTGTTCACCGGGCAGCGCTACGTTTGGCTGGTTTGGGTTTTCATGTAAAAGAGATGATCGGTGGTCTTACTGGTTGGCTTGACGAAGGCCTTCCCCTGGAGGGAATAAGCCCCTCTGCCCGAACTGAGGGAATGTCCTGCGCATGTTAAGACGTTAAATAAATATTCGGGCAGTGGAATACCCGGACATCAAACTGGAATTTGATGCTAACCAGGGTTTTCGTAATTTCGTGCCGACCTGGCATGGCATGTGGTTTTCAAATCTTCAGCAATTCGTGTCAGGTCATATTCTGTTCAGGGCGAGTCTGTGCTGTGTGGTAAACCCAAACTTTATACGGTTTGGGGTTGGCTCTTTCTGACTGGCTGCTTTGAGCGAGAAGCGGTCATAAGCACCGCACTTACTGTAAGTCAGGATTTCACTGCTGTGCGCAGGAACTCTACAAATGCGCGTACTCGCGCCGACAGATGACGATTCTGGGGGTAGAGAATCGAAAACGGACGAGAGCGACCGCCGTATTTTTGCAGGACCTCTACAAGCTCTCCACGTCTTAAAACGTCTTCCACTGCAAAGCGATAGGTTTGATAAAGGCCTCCGCCCGCGTTGACCCAGGCGACAGCCCCTAACGCATCATTAAGTACACGCATCCGGCTCGTTATCTGTTTCTCGACTGAAGTCCCTGATTCATCGGTGAACAGCCACTGTAGCGGGCGCCCTGTATTCGGGGATATGTACTGGATGCAATCGTGTTGATTGAGGTCATCAATACGGTATGGTTCACCTTTTTTTGCAAGGTATGTCGGAGTTCCGAATACCCCAAGCAAGGCGTCCTCAAGCTTGAAGGCGACAAGACGCGAATCTTGCGGAACACCCAGCCTGATTGCCAGGTCAAAGCCCTCTTCCACAAAGTCGATTATTTTGTCCGAGATACTCATCTCGATATCGATCTGCGGATAAAGCTCAGTGAACCTGGGCATTAAGGGTAACAGGCGAAACGTTCCGTAAGCAGCACTGACGCTAATGCGTAGCGGTCCGCTAGGGACGGCTTGTGAACCCGTGATCGCTCGCTCAGCCTCGGCGATTTGCTCAAGCGCCAGATGACATTCTTTCCAATAAAGCTCGCCCTCAGTTGTAAGCTTGACGGCGCGGGTGGTCCGCAAAAAAAGACGTACTCCCAGACGCTGCTCGAGCCGACTGATTGACCGGCTGACTGCGGCCGGCGTCAAACCGAGGATCTCAGCCGCACTGGTGAAGCTGCCAGTCTCCGCTGCTCTACAGAACTGTTCAATGCTGCCAAGCTGAAGTGGGTTACCCGCTGCCATATTGATTACCATTTGTAATAAATGAATTGATTATCACATGGTTTATCAACCAGGAACAACGCATTAAAGTACCTCTACTGCTTCAGCAATAACGCGCCAGGGCCGTGCTACTCAAGCAGTACAGGGTTTTAGCCTACACCTCGACATACTTTTAGGAGCTACACAATGACCAGCAAACTGAACGTTTTCACTTCGCCTTCGGCTTTCCCTAACCCACAGCGCCTGCGCCTGTTCATGCATGAAAAGGGGATCGCCGATCAGTTCCAGGAGACTATTTACGACATGACGCCGGTTGGCGAACAGCGTGGATGGCGTCACTTGAAAATGAATGTCTGGGGTGAGACGCCGACCCTCCAGCTCGCTGACGGGAGCTACATCTCCGAAACCGCAGCTGTCGTCCGTTACCTGGACCAGACCTACCCCGGCCGCAAGATCATGGGGGAGACGCCGCTGGAACAGGGCCTGGACAACATGTGGGATAACCGCATCTGGGTTCACATCCTGTATCGAATCGTCACGGCTTTCCACGTTCTGCATACCGGTCTCGGCTTCAAACTCGAACTGACGAAGAACGAAGCCTGGGGCGAACACTGCCGCAAAGAAGCGTTGGCCCATGCTGCACTGGTCAACAAACATCTTTCGGACGGACGTCAATGGCTGCTGGGGGGCGACGAGCCTACTTTCGCTGACATCACGCTGGCAACCACGATCGCGTTCTCGAAGTTCCCGGTGAATGCTACGCCACTGGACGAACGTTTCGAATTCCTGGACGCATACTGGCAGCGCTGGCAGCAGCGTCCAGGTTTCCAGGCTGCCTATGCAGACCGTAGCAGCGGTATCCCTGAGCTTGATAACAAGGCGTGATCTGACTTTAAAGTCGCGCGAAATCCAACCCTGGATTTCTCGCGATTGAAGAGGTCTGCGTGGGGGCGTTAGCGGGCAGGCGTGATAGTCTGCTTTGGCCGGGGATAGTCGGTTCAGTGAGATTAAAGCTAACGTCTGATGCATTACGCGGCAGGTGTATAACCCGCTACGCTTCTTCAGTTATTTTGCGGATGTGTACCCTATGAACAAACCTGTGAAACTGCCTGGGCTGGACCACCCGATCACGATTACGCCCGAATTTCGCCGCGTTACAGTGACGCTGGGCGGAAGGGTCATCGCGGACACCACCCGAGCGCTATCTCTGAAGGAAGCAAGCTACCCGGCAGTCCTGTATATCCCGCGTGACGATGTTCGCATGGAGCAGCTTGAGCGTACCGACCATACAACGTATTGCCCTTACAAAGGGGACTGCGCTTACTACAGCATTCCAGTGGGTGGAGAACGTAGCGTGAACGCCGTATGGACTTATGAACATCCATTTCCTGGAGCAGCACAAATAGGCTCTTACCTGGCGTTCTATCCTGACCGGGTTGACGCTATCAACATCGCTTAGTGCGCGACAGCGCTTTTTTGCTCCGTCAGCAATCCGATCCTTGACGCGCCTCACTCCTGGCACCGTCAGTTGATTTACATGTCTGCTTTGAGCGAGGAGCGGACATCCATAATTGTGTGCATGCTGCCATCAGGGTGTATGAACCGACCGGGAGCAGGTCAAAGTTTTACGTCTTGCTTGACCCCAGGTTGTTTGAAAAACACCCCGAATTTGACCATTCCTCTAAAAAGAATTATGATAATCGTCAAATGGAGGTGCATAATGATTAAATACGCCACAGCAGAAAGAGAAATCAACACTTCAGCTAAGCTGAATGAGTACCAGCTGAACCTTCTGAAAAGGATTAACAACCTCGCTGTTTCCCTGATGCCTGAATTTGAAGACAAAAATCAGGCTATGAATGCTGTCACGCTGGATGACGGTTCACTGATGGAATTGCTCTACACCGTTCAACTCGAGCAGAAGACACGCGTCAACGACTACGAAATGCGTAAAGTGCGCCGTCGTCGCGAAAATCTGGAAAGATTTTATCGTGAGCTTCAGGAGTTAGGCGGTACGCTTAAGGTGAATGACGTGGCCGATATCCTTGGCATTACACGCCAGGCGATCAACATTCGTGTTAAGAAGAACAAGCTTTTAGCATTCAAACAAAACGGTGATTTTATTTTCCCGAAATTTCAGTTCACTGATAATGGGCTAATTCCCGGCTTTGAAGACGTGATGGCGGCATTCGAAGAGGATACACATCCAATGTTGCGGTTGGGTGTGCTGAAATCACCGATAGAGGTTAATAGCGAAGGCCTGCAAAAGACGCCGATTCAAATCATGCTGGACGGTGCTAAAAAGTGTGAACTTAGCCTGGCCAAACGTGCGGCTAAACAGTTCGGAAATCAAGTAGCCAGTTAACGGATTTAAAAAGAGGGGCCAGCCCGCCCCTCTTTGATTTACATGGGTTCTGGCGTAATTTCGAATCCAAGCAATTCTTCGAACATCTCTTCGCCTGACATCGTTCCTTTGTGCCACCCCTTAGGGAACATGCCTTTATCAGTTTCGACGTAACTGACATAAGGCCACATCCCCTGAGGGGTATCGGCAAAGGCTGGTGTACTACCCGGTCGTTCCCAAAAGGCATAACAACGCTTATAGCGCTTATGTCTTGAGGTATAGGCAATCCCGTCATAGTCACGCCCGAAATGCGTATAAAGATGTTCCATTAGCCACTGAGGAAAGGTGTAATCCTCGTTCTCTAAGCTATCCAAAGGGATATGTAACAACTCACAGAGTGCTACAACATCAATCACTTTCACCGTTCTCACGACATCCACAGAGCACATATAGTGTTGTGAAAGTACTGATTCAGGATAAGAAATCGTTCCTTTGAGATGGAACAAACGCCCGTATGCTTCCGCCGCCGCCGTTAACGCAGAGTCAGAGGCATACCATACCGCCACACTTCCCCCGAGAGGGTTGTATCGCCCACAGCCGTCTTTCTCAATTGGCGCGCTGAAGTTGATTGCGCTTTTATACAACTTCCTTTGATGACGCTTCAAAAGACCAGGGCCTTGTTGAATATCAATCGCCGGAATACGTCCAGAATTTTCTTGTGCAGTAATCCCTTGTGCAACAACAGTTTTATCAAATGTCCATTTGATCATTTTTAATTCTCCTTCTGTAAACAGATTAAGCCATAGGCTCCTCTCCATATTGATTGAAAAAAATCCCTGCCGTGCTTGCCCGGCAGGTTTCGCGAGACCACGTGCATCTCAATCTCGATTATACCAGGCAAATTTTTTATGTTTCAGAAAGCTAAAAAGTTTTTTTAAAATACTTCCCATGCCTTCTCGATATATTGGCAGGTTTGAAAATAAGAAATAACGCAGAGAGTTTTACCGAAAGGAGGACCATACAGATCCTTATCAGGAGAATCAGAAATGATAACTTCACTGGATACTGTATTTTTTTTGTGAAGATGGTTTGAGTTTCTCAGTAAGCGTCTGGCGAGAGCCGTATTGGCAGCATGACCCGGAGATTATTCCCAGGGCTGGATGACGCGCCACGGCAGGAGTTAGCTTACGCGACTGACCGGCCGGTCGGCGATTACCGACAGCGCATGGCGTAGATAATATTCGGGAGCGATGCCGTTCAGGCGGCAGCTCCCGAACAACCCGTACCGCTACGCGCCACGATCGCCAGCGTGATCCGGGCCGAAAAACAGGTAATCTTATCGGCCCCGTCTCACCGTTCACAGCGCGTTTTCCGCAGCCGTCGAAGGCATGATACATCCGCAGCAGACCACCTGTCTAAATGACCAAAAATAAAGCCCCCAGCGCCCTTAACGCCATAAGGTCAAACTATCGGCATCCTCCTTGCTTTGGGGGATGTCTCATCCACAGCAGGATGATCATTCAGAGGTAAGAGAGCTGCCCGAAGCAGAATCATCCGGGCAGCGTGTTTATCCACTCCCTTCCTGTTTCCTTTCCTGTTTCCCTTCCTGTTTCCTTTCCTGTTTCCCTTCCTGCTTCCGTTCCGTGCCCCCCGGCTTAGCACAATCTGACCCACGAAACAGATAATGATAACTATTATCATATGCTAAGCTTTTTTTTTAAATCCTGGACCTCACTATGCAGACGGCATTAACCGAAACACTATCCACTGACTGTTGCATCGTAGGCGGCGGCCCTGCCGGGTTGATGCTGGGCTATTTGCTGGCGCGAGCGGGTGTTAACGTGGTGGTGACAGAAAAACATGACGATTTCCTGCGGGATTTTCGTGGCGACACCATCCATCCCTCCACGCTACAAATCCTGCATCATCTGGGCCTGCTGAAGGAATTTCTGACCCTTCCCCACCAGCAAATGGAAAAGCTACAGGCGGAAGTCGGCGGTGAGTCAGTGACGCTGGCAAACTTCTCCCGACTGCCGGTGAAATGCCGGTTTATTGCATTTATGCCACAGTGGGATTTCCTGAATTTTATCGCCAGCAAAGCGAGCTCTCTCCCTGGCTTCACGCTGCTGAAATCGACGCAGTGCGACAGCCTTATCTATGACGCAGAGCGCGTTTGCGGCATCCGCACTTCCGGGAAATCGGGGCCAGGGGAGATCAGAGCAAAGCTGGTTATTGGCGCTGACGGACGGCGGTCTGTGGTCAGAGAAAAGGCGGGACTGACGGGGCGCTCTTTAGGCTCACCGCGGGATGTGGTGTGGTTCAAGCTTGAAAAGCACCCAGAAGATCCGCAGTGGAGTTCAGGTCATCAGGGGCCAAAGCAGAACTTTATTATGATCGATCGCGGTGACTACTGGCAGTGCGGCTTTTCAATTGCCAAAGGCGAGTTTCAGGCGCTCAGTGAACAAGGTATTGCCGCCTTTAAACAGCAGATCTCTGCCGTTGCACCTTTCCCGGAAGCGCGTCTGGCATCGCTGAAGGAGTGGGAACAGCTGAAACTGTTGAGTATTCGTATTGACCGCCTGGATAAGTGGGCAAAACCTGGCGTGCTGTGTATCGGTGATGCGGCTCACGCCATGTCACCCATTGGCGGCGTCGGCGTTAATCTGGCTATTCAGGATGCGGTAGCAACGGCGAATCTTCTTGCTCCTCCTTTGCTGAAAGGCAGCGTCACCCTCAGGCAGTTGCAGAAAGTTCAGCGCAGGCGTCAGTTCCCTGCCGCAGCCACCCAGTTTATTCAGGTTAAAATGAGCGGCAAAAAGCGCAATAAAGATCAGGCCAGCCCGCTGCCTGGGCTGGTTAAACGGCTGCCTTTTCTGCCCTATGTTTTTGGCTGGATTATCGGGCTGGGTTTTCGCACGGAGCGCCCGCGTGCCGTAGCTTCAAAGCCGCGTTCCGCCTGAAATTTTACTGGGGGAAGCTGTGAGTAACATGCAGCCGGTAAATATCTGCCAGAAGGTGATGGGATAGACAGAAGCCCTCTCAATAAGCCCTGTTGGCAACAGATCCAAGGGGATAATCACCATGCAAAGCAGGCCAAAACTGCCCATAAACAGGCTGAAAAGGGTGTAATCCCGCATTTCGGTGCGATGCCGCATCAGCCAGCCCACGGTAATCAGACAGAGGTTGCCGCCGCCTATCGCCATCACCGCCCCGGCTTCATGTAGGGTGAACCCCGCTTCCCCGCTGCCGCTGTGGAATAAGGCGATGATGATTCCGCCCAAGCCATGCAGCAAAGCGGTTAACAGGAACAGCATTTTTCCGGCACCGTTAAAAACTTCACGTAACAGCAGGCAGGCGGTGAAAAAGAGCAGGCCTTCCACAGCAAAACCGATATTCATCACGGTGTGCAAGGGAGAGCAAACAGCGCGACCATCGGAAAGCATGCCGCAGCGGGGAATACCTAAATCACTGATGTAGTTCAGACCGTAATGATAAAGAGGCGCACTCCAGGCCAGCGCGGCGATTTTTTCTGCCAGCAAATATTGCAGCCCACCCAGCGCAAAACTGAGTGCGGCCAGCTTTTTCCATCGGTTTTGCATGTTCATTACTGTCCATCAAGCTGCAACCGCCGGGTAGTTAACTCTGCGGTATAACGCCGTTAACTATCCTCCAGCAGAGATTCACTGTTGCTATTTATCGTCCCCGGCCCTGCGTCCAGTATGCCATAAAGTTTACCCCTTCACGGTCAAGGTGATAGTCATCAAGCAGACAACGCCGTAGCTTCTTTACCACGCCAGATTCAGCCGCAACCCAGACGTTAAAGGCGTGCTTCCCTTCTGCCCGCTCCCAGAGACTATCCTCAGACAAGCTTTTCTCTTCAGGGGATTGCTCCGTCACGCAGGCGAAAGCTGGAATAGAGAGGTGTTCATGCAGCGCTGCCAGCAACCGCTCACCGTGAGCGGCATGACCTTCCCGGCTCAGCCAGTGTACCTCAGCGAACGGAAAATTGACCTGTTGGGCATCAGCCTGCAACGGGACTTCGAAAAAGGCTTGCACCTGTGGCGGGCTGGCAAGGGTTGCCAGCTGTTCAAGAATGCCAACGGCAGCAGGCACGGCCGTTTCATCAGCTATCAGCAGCGCTTGCTGAATGCCCTCATGCCAGTGCCATTCATAGCCGCCGCTCTCTTCAGACGAGGCGCCATTAGGGGCAACAACCTGCATTTTCGCACCGGGAGCGGCATGCATCGCCCAGCGGGAGGCTGGCCCGGTTTCACCGTGCAGGACAAACTCAACGTCCATCTCTTTTTCTTCGCGGCGCAGCGCCCGTAAAGTATAAGTCCGCATCACCGGGCGCTCTGCCTTAGGTAACGCCAGATAGTCCTGATACCAGCCGTCGCTGACAGGCATCGTTACCCTTTCGCCCGCTTCATTGGGAAAAAGTAGCTTAATGCGCTGGTCTGGCGCCTCAAGCTTCATATCAGCCACATCCTCGCCGCTGAATACGCAACGCAACAGTGAAGGCGTCACCTGAACACGCCGCTTCAGCGTGAGATCAAAAATCCGATAGCCTGCGGCCATGATTGCTGCTCCTGTAGGGAGGGATGCCGCTGATATGCCTGGCGCGACAACTTTCGTTAGCGCAATATAACGATAATCATTCTCAGTTGAAAGATGAAAATGCCCTGCCCTGTTTTCCCCGGCACGGATTCAGTCGTTATGCAGCCGCTGTCTGCGGCGTAATCCAGGGAACCAGACCATCCAAAGCCCAACCACAATAAGCGTGCCAATACCGCCTACGGCTGCGGCTGGCGCTGCACCCAGCCACGCCGCCAGCATGCCGGACTCAAACTCGCCAAGCTGATTAGAGGTATTGATAAAGATGGAGTTCACGGCGCTGACCCGCCCTCGCATCTCGTCTGGCGTGTCGAGCTGTACCAGCGACCCGCGAATAACCACGCTGACCATATCAACCCCCCCCAGCGCAAACAGCGCCAGAACAGAGAGCCACAGCTCCTTCGAGAAGGCAAAAATCAGCGTGGCAACGCCAAAACCCGCTACCGCGCCAAACATGGTCATGCCAACATGACGTTCAAGGGTGCGGCTGCTTAACCAGAACCCCACCAGCAGGCCACCTACCGCTGGCGCTCCTCGCAGCAAGCCCAGCCCCCAGGGGCCGGTATGCAGAATATCTTTGGCAAAGATCGGCAGCAGCGCGGTGGCCCCGCCCAGCAATACGGCAAACAGATCCAGGGAGATAACGCCCAGGACGTCGGGGCGATTACGGATAAAACGTACTCCGGCAAACACGCTGGCGAACGTTGCTGGCGTGCGCTTCGGCGGCGTATGCTCGTAACGCAACCGGCTGACCATAACGATTGAGACGATGTAAAGCAGGCCGGTGGTGAGGTAGACCACGCCAGGCCCTGCCACATAGAGAAAACCGCCCAGCGCGGGACCAAGCATGGAAGCGGTCTGCATTGATGCGCCGTTGGCCGCAGTAGCGCGGGCGAGCATGGCGGGCGGCACCAGTGCAGGCAGCATTGACTGCAATGAAGGCGCCTCCAGCGTGCGGGCGACAGAGATAATAAAAATCAGCGCGAGGATGATCACCTCGTCCGTTCGCTGGGCCAGCGTCAGCCCTGCCAGCACGGCAATGGCTACCCACTCCGTAATCTGGCCCAGCAGCACCACACGACGGCGGTCAAACTGGTCGGCAACATGCCCCGCTGGCAGCGCGAGCAGCACGGCAGGCAGAAACTGCACCAGACCAATCAGCCCCAAATCCCAGGCCCGACCGGTAAGAGAATAGATCTGCCAGCCCACCGCGATGGAGAGCATCTGAAAACCAAAGCTGGAGGTGGTTCGCGCCAGCCAGAAAGCAACAAACGAGCGGTGTTGAAACAGGGAATCCGCCCTGGCGGGTGCAGATGAACGCATAGCTATTCCTGGAGATCTTGTTATTTTCAGAGCGGGCCAGTGGTCAGGCTGAGGCTGCGGGCTTCCGGTATTTCCACAGCCAGCGACCGCTGTTCAGACGCCGCCAGAAGAAAATACCGCGCACTATCCAGTCCAGGAACATCCCCAGCCAGATCCCTACCACGCCAAAGCCCAGCAGGACGCCAAGGGTGTAACCGGCAACGATGCGGCATCCCCACATGCCCAGCAGCGAGACCCACATGGTAAACCTTGCATCACGTGCGCCTTTCAGCCCGGCGGGCAGAACCCAGGAGGCGGCCCAGAAAGGCATAAACGCAGCATTGAGCCACACCAGCACCTTCACCACCTCGATTACGTCATCCTCTTTGGTGTAAAACGAGGCCAGTATCCCGGCAAACGGCACCGTCAGCGCCGCCAGGGCGCACAGCCCCAGGGTAGAGAGCCAGAAGATATGCCTCAGCTGGCGCTCAGGCTGTAGCAGCTGCCCTTTGCCCAGCCGCGTTCCTACGATGATGGTTGAGGCCGATCCCAGGGAGTTGCCAGGGAGGTTAATCATTGAGGCGATGGAGAAAGCGATAAAATTACCGGCGATAACATCGGTGCCCATCCCGGCGACAAAGACCTGCGTCAGAAGTTTGCCGCCATTGAACAGCACGGATTCGATACTCGCCGGAATACCAATGCCCAGTACTTCCATCAAAATGTTAGTGTTCAGGCGGGTAAAGTAGCTTTTCAGCGTAATTTTCAGGCGAGGATTGAAGCCGATCATCAGCACATAAATCACTGCAACGGCCCCGATATAGCGGGCAATAGTCAACCCGATGGCTGCGCCGTCAAACCCCAATCCTTTCCAGCCAAAGCAGCCATAGATCAGAGCGGTACTGAACACGATATTGAGGATATTCATTCCGCCGTTGATCAGCATCGGAATTTTAGTATTGCCCGCGCCGCGTAACGCGCCGCAGCCAATCAACGCAATGGCAGCTGCCGGGTAGCTCCAGGCGGTGATATTCAGATAGCGCAGCGCGAGATCTTTAACCATTGGCTCTGCACTGCCGGCAATAATATCAATAATCTGCTCGCCAAAGAATTCAATCAGTAACGCCAGCAGAATGGAGAAAAGCGTCATCAGCACCAACGATTGCCTGGCGGCAGATTCGGCTCTTTCGCGATTAAGCTTGCCGAGGCTGAAGGCCACTACCACCGTGGTACCAAGATCGATGGCGGCAAAGAAGGAGATAATGACCATATTGAAGCTGTCGGCCAGCCCTACGCCCGCCATCGCCTCTTTGCCCAGCCAGCTCACCAGGAAGGTGCTGAGCACCCCCATCAGCAGCACACAAAGATTCTCGAAGAAGATCGGCACGGCCAGCGGGGTAATCTCGCGCCAGAATAAAACCCGGTAAGAATGTCGTTTGGGATACCACGCTGAATGCTTGATCGCCTGCAGCAGAGAGACTCTGAAGTTTTGCAAGATAGTTCCAGCCAGAAAGAGGTAAGTAGGCCTGATTGATGATGGTAAAAGGTTGACTAATATGCAAAGTCTTTTTCCGTGTGTCACACAAAAAGGCGGTGACTTTCCTCTTCACAGCAAAGAAGTTTCCGCAGCGCTGGCGCTTTTGTTGCTAAACTGCGGCGAGCATTTTTAGGGAGAAAGCCATGAAACCGCGATCAGTAACGCTGGAAGATGTCGCCACCGCCGCTGGCGTCTCTTATCAAACCGTTTCCCGCGTTCTTAACCATTCCGTGCAGGTTGCGGAGAAAACGCGCAGCAAAGTGGAAGCGGCGATGGTGGCGCTGAATTATGTGCCTAATCGTGTGGCACAACAGCTGGCGGGAAAATCCTCCCGCACGCTGGGCCTGGCCACCAGCGATCTCGCACTGCTTGCCCCCGCTCAGATAGCTTCTGCTATTCAGCATCGCGCTACCTCGCTGGGCTACCGTCTGGTGATTGCGATGGCGGGCAGCAACGGCGTAGAAAACGCTGTGCAGGAGTTACTGGCGCAGCGGGTAGATGCGCTGCTGATCAATCTGCCGCTGACCAGCAGCAGCGCCAGCAGAATTGCAGCCCAGGCGGCTCCCCTGCCCACGCTTTTTCTCGATGTCGCTGAAGAGGCCAGGGTGGCAGCCTGTCAGTTCAGCGCGGAAGCGGGCGCACGGCAGGCGGCAGAACATCTGCTGTCGCTGGGGCATCGCGACATTGCCTTACTGAACGGGCCGCAGGAGTCGGTGGCCGCGGCGGCGCGTCATCAGACCTGGCTCAGGGTGCTGGGCGAACATCAGCTGACGCCGCACAGTGAAGTCTGTGGCGACTGGAGTGCAGGCTCCGGCTACCGGGCAATGCTCTCTCTTGCCGATCGCACGTTACCCACGGCGGTGCTGGTGGCGAATGACCAGATGGCTTTAGGGGTGTTGCGGGCGCTGCATCGGGCAGGATTGCGTGTACCTGACGATATCTCGGTGGTGGGCTATGACGACACGGCAGAAAGTGCCTGGTATGAGCCGCCGCTGACCACCATCAGGCAGGATATGACGTTGCTGGGCGAACGCAGCGTTAGCTGGTTGGTTCAGGCTTTGAGTCAGCAGGAAAGCTTACCGGCTATGCCACTCTTTACCCCTGAACTGGTGGTAAGGGAAACGACTGCGGCACCGGTTGGCGGGGCCGGGCAAAGCGCCAGGGTCAGCCGCGCACTGAAAGAGCTGCGTAGCCTGGCGGAAATCGGACAAAAATAAAGGGCGACCGACGATCGCCCTTTGGGAATGCTTAACGCTTCAGCCAGAGTTACTGAGGTTTTGGCTCGCCCATTGATTTCAGTTTCTTAGACAGTTCACGGCGTTCTTTCGAAAGATCGGCATTTTTGATGATGTAGTCATCAACACGATCTTCATAGTCGCTGCGCATGCTGCCGATAATTTCCTGAATGGCTTCGACGCTCATGCCCGGCTTGATATATTCGCTAAGGTTATCGAGCAGCAGGACACGCTTCTGGTTATCACGAATTTTCTTTTCGTTGTCGTGAATTTCGCGTTGCAGCTTGTTTTTACGACGGAACATACGAACGAACTCCAGTACGTTCTGAAATGATTGCTTAGCATTTTCCATGAAGACACCTTTCATTAAGGCCTGTTCGCACAGGCGTTATTATCGTAGCGCTCAGCTTAGCGGCTCACCGCAGCTGAAAGCAATTTTGAAATTGTAGAGTCGGGCCTATCTTAGCGCGAACCACTGTTTCCCGCAGTAAGTTGTTGCAAATCGCTTATTTACGCAGTACCAGCCGCATTAAATCGGACAATCTTTCCAGCTGCTTTGCCATCTCCAGGCTCAGCCAGACGTAGCCGTGGATAGCCGTTTCCACCCGCTCATCGCTACCAGACTCTTTGATTAACTGCCGAAGCTCACGGCTGATTTCGGCCAGCTCGCCGCTGTTGGCGGCAATTTTTTCCGTGTTGCCCTCGACGATAGCTTTAGAGAGCTTGCGCAGCGTCATTTCCGTCATCTGCTGGGTACGCCGCAGCGCAGGTGCGTTAAGCATAATCAGGTGGCTCTCTCTGGAATTCCACCAGGCATTAAGCTGCAACTCAAGTGTACAGACCATGTTGCGGTTCAGCGTCTGAATACCTTCAAACACCGAGCGGGGAATTTTGGTTTCTTTGCTGGCAGGCTCAATCAGCGCACGCATTTTCACCACGCCGGTTAACAGCCGCTGTAATGGCCGCGTCAGGCGAGGTTTTTCCACCAGATTAGGGGAAAAGCCTGCGTGGTAAATTTTGGCAGTTTCCAGTAGCGAATCTGACAGTTTAATACGCCAGTGCGTATAGGCTTTTTGCGGATAGATGCTGGTAAACAGCAAAGCGAGAAGCGAGCCAAAAATCACGTCTCCGCCCCGCCACAGCGCCGTCACCATATCACCCGGCGCCGCGCCGCAGATCACTGCAAGCGTAATACCGATCAGCAGCGCCATATAGGGATGTTTCCCCAGCGTCAGGAACCCGCACAGGAACATCACTATCATGCACCAGCCCAGCATAACGGGAAAAGAGATCAGCTCCAGCTTAAGGGCTATCAGCCCCGAGACCGAGCCAAAGATGGTGCCGCCAATGCGCTGTACCGCGCGTGGAAAAACGTTTCCCCAGGAGGAAACCGGCCCCATTACCACGACCAGCGTAATCAGTGGCCAGGTGCCCTCCGGGATTTCCAGCAGACGCACAAGCAGAAACGTCAGGACAAAAGCCAGCGCGATACGGATGCCATGCACCGTACGGTAATTACGGTAGAGGGTAAATTCGAAGGCCGATAACGGCTTGTCCGGGCGCAAATCACTCTCCTGAAGATGCCTGTTGAGCCTGGCATAATACCCGATCAAAAAAAGCACCGTCATTGATTCTGCACTATTTTTAGTAAGTGAATTCCTTACGAATTTTATGGAATAACACTTATTAACAAAACAACAACACCTGCTATACATAATATTGTCGTCTTACTCATAATTTTACAATTTTCTGAGTTAACTTTACATACTGGACAACAGGAAGCTTAATGCGCAAACCAACCCCCACCCTGCCAGGCGTCACCCGGCGGCAGGTACTGACCTGGTCGACCGGGGCGATTGCGGCTACTGCCACTGGCGTAGCTAAAGCCGTCACTCTGACCGGTGCCCCCGGATGGACACCCTTTTCCGATAATCCTCCCGAGACATTTGAAGGCCAGGATCTGCTGTTTTTCACCAGAGAAGAAGCGGCAACCATAGACGCCATCGTTGACCGTTTGATCCCCGCTGATGAGCTGAGCATGGGCGGTAAAGATGCGGGCTGTACGGTGTTTATTGACCGCCAGCTGCACGGCTTTTATGGCACTTATGAGCGGTTATATATGGAAGGCCCTTTCGACAAAGGCTCCCCTGAACAGGGCGACCAGTCGCCGCTGGTGCCGAGAGAGCGCTATCGCACCGGTATTGCAGCACTGAATAAATATACCCAGTCAGCCCATCAGAAAGCCTTTAAGGATCTCAAGGCTGACCAGCAGGATGAGATCCTGCACGGGCTGGAACAGGGCAAAATTGCTTTTGAAGGTTACGACAGCGCCGCTTTCTTCGCCCAGGTGTTGATCAACGCCATGGAAGGCTTCTTTGCAGATCCGGTTTATGGCGGTAATAAAGGGATGGTTTCCTGGAAGATGCTTGGCTTCCCCGGTGCCCGTTACGACTATCGCGATGAGATCCTCCTCCACAATCAGGATTTGAAGCTGCAACCCGTGAGCATTGCTGACCTGTCACCACAGAAAAAAGGATCCTGACATGGCGAAGAAACTTCCCAAGACCGACGTGGTGGTAATTGGACTCGGCTGGGCCGGCGCCATTATTGCTAATGAACTGGCGGATGAAGGGCTGAATGTTATCGGCATAGAACGTGGCCCGTGGCGTGACACGGCTCGCGACTTCAATGTGGCTACTGTCACCGATGAACTGCGTTACGTTCAGCGTCAGGAGTTAATGCTCCGCACCCGTCAGAACACCTGCACCATGCGCAATAACCCTTCTCAGACAGCCTTGCCCATGCGTAGCTGGGGTTCTTTTCACCCCGGTAACGGCACGGGCGGCGCGGGAAATCACTGGGCGGGCATCACTTTCCGCTTCCAGCCTGAGGAGTTTCGCCTGCGCAGCCATCTGAGCGAACGCTATGGCGCAAATGCCATCTCTTCTGATCTGTCGCTCCAGGACTGGGGCATGGAGTGGAATGAGATCGAACAGCACTACATGCAATTTGAACGCGTTGCCGGAACCTCTGGCAAAGCGGGGGTGCTGAACGGGGTGAAGCAGGAAGGCGGCAACCATTTTGAAGGTTCCCGTTCTGGCGAATACCCTACGCCGCCGCTTAAACAACCTTACGGGCCGACGCTGTTTGCCGAAGCAGCCCGCAACATGGGTTACAACCCCTTTGCGGTTCCCTCTTCGCTGGTCTCTGAGGCTTACACCAACCCCTACGGCGTGACAATGGGTCCCTGCACCTTCTGTGGCTTCTGCACCAACTATGGTTGTGCTAACTACTCGAAAGCCAGCGCCATCACCACCATCCTGCCAGCCCTGATGCGCAAGCCGAATTTCACCGCACAGACCAGTTGCGAAGTGTTGCAGGTGCTGACTGATTCAACCGGCAAAAAAGCGACCGGCGTAACCTATATCGACTCCAGCGGCGATGAATGGGAACAACCTGCCGATCTGGTAATCGTGGCGGCTTATACCTTTGAGAACGTGCGCCTGATGCTGCTCTCCAATATTGGTAAAGCTTACGATCCGGTCACCAACACCGGCACCACCGGCCGCAATTACGCTTATCAGACCGCCAACGGCGTGACGCTCTTCTTTGATGACAAGAATTTCAATCCGTTTATCGGTGCGGGCGCAGTAGGCATGGGCATTGATGACTTTAACAACGACAACTTTGACCACAGCGGGCTTGGCTTCTTTGGCGGTGGCAGCATCCGCGTGACGCCTATCGGTGCCGCGCCCATTAACAGCCGTCCTGTTCCGCCAGGCACGCCGAAATGGGGTTCAGAGTGGAAAAAGGCCACGGTGAAGAATTACCTCAGCACCATGACCATCGGCTGCGAGGCCAGCAGCTATACGCAGCGCACAAATTATCTGTCGCTGGATCCTAATTACAAAGATCCGCATGGCAGGCCCTTGCTGCGCATCACCTTCGACTTCCCGGAAAATGATCTGCGCATGGCGCAGTACTGTACCGGTAAAGTGGCGGAGATTGCGAAAACCATGAACCCACGGCAGATCGTCTCCAAACCCACCAGCGGCCACTGGAACAGCGTGCCGTATCAATCCTCCCACGTCTGTGGCGGATTTGTTATGGGTGCCGATCCGTCGAACAGCTCGGTTAACAAGCATCTTCAGGTTTGGGATGTACCTAACCTGTTTGTGGTTGGCGCCTCTGCCTTCCCACAGAACCCCGGTTATAACCCAACCGGCACCGTTGGCGCGCTGGCGTTCAAAGCGGCCCATGACATTCGTCAGCACTATCTGAAACGCCCAGGGGAGATGATCACCGCATGAAAAAGCGCACGCTTTTCGCACTCGCTGCGATCTCTCTTTCGACCCTGAGCGTTGCCCAGGCTCAGCCGGAATACGATCAGATTGAACGGGGCCGTTACATCGCCACGCTCGGTGACTGTACCGCCTGCCATACGGCGGATCCCGGCAAGCCATTTGCCGGTGGTGTTCGTCTCAACACCCCGTTTGGCGCGCTGGTGGGGGCGAATATTACCCCCGACCGCGAGACGGGGATCGGTGACTGGAGTTTTGATGACTTCCAGCGGGCAATGTCTGAAGGGGTGGGTCACGGTGGCAAACGGCTTTATGGCGCGATGCCTTTTACCGCCTATACCAAAGTCTCCCGTAAGGACAATGCCGATCTGTGGGCCTGGCTGCAAAGCCTTCAGCCCATCCATCAGGAAGTAGAGTCAAACCTGCTGCCCTTCCCTTTCAACGTTCGCACCAGCCTGATTGTCTGGAACTGGATGAACTTTGATAAGGGCGAGTTCAGGCCCGATATGAGCAAGTCTGCCGAATGGAACCGTGGTGCTTATCTGGTACAGGGCCTGGGCCATTGCGGCACCTGCCATACGCCTAAAAATATACTGGGCGGCGATAAATCGAGCCAGTTTTTAGGCGGTGCAGTTATTGAAGGCTGGTGGGCACCTAATCTGACCAGCGATGAACATACGGGGCTGGGCAAATGGACGCAGGAAGATATTGTCAGCTATCTGCGCACCGGCGTTAACCGTTATGACATCGCTTCCGGACCGATGGCTGACGCGGTGAAAAACTCTACGCAGCACTGGCGGGATGAAGATCTCAAGGCGGTAGCGACTTACCTGAAGTCAACGCCAAAACAGGGTGGGGATAAACCTGCCCCGCTGGCGGCTGATGACAGCAGGATGAAAACTGGCGCAACGATTTATGAAGCCAAGTGTTCAGCCTGTCATGCGCCTGAAGGCCAGGGCGGTAAAAATATCTTCCCTCAGCTGGCGAATAATCCGCTGGTGAACGCGCCGAATGCCACCTCACTGATCCATGTGGTGGTTGCAGGCAGCCGGGGCGTGGATACGGATACCCGACCGACGGCACCAGCCATGCCTTCTTTCGATGGCACCTTGAGTGATGAGGATATGGCAGACGTCATTACCTTCGTTCGCAACAGCTGGGGCAACGCCGCGCCTGCGGTGAGTGCCAGTGAAGTTAACGATCTGAAGAAAGAGCTACGTAAGTAGTCAGTGGAAGAAAGGGGCGGCGCAGGTTACAGCCGCCCTTTTTTATCAGAACTTCTGCTTCAGGTAGTCTTGAATGCGGGTCAGCATCCCCGCCTCTTTGATTTCCTGTAACGTCACCAACGGATATGAGGCGAGCTGTTTGTCGCCATCCACCAGCTGGATTGATCCTACCTGCTCGTGCGCCTGCAAAGGCGCTGTCAGATTTTTACGTTCGATAACGTATTTCGCTTTGATTTTCTTTACTTCATCACGAGGAAGCGAGAGGTAAACGTCTTTGTCGCTGCCCACGGAAACCTGATGCGGGTTGCCGTACCAGACCGTTTCATGGCCAATCTCTTTACCGGCATGGAACAGCTGAACGGTATCAAAATTGTTCTGCCCCCAGATAAGCAGCTTGCGCGCCTGCTCTTCACGTCCTTTAGGGCTTTTGCCGCCCATCACGACCGCGATCAGACGACGCTGCCCGTCCACGCTGGAGGCGATAATGTTGAACCCTGCGCTTTCCGTATGGCCGGTCTTCAGTCCATCCACATGCAGCGTTTTATCCCATAACAAACCGTTACGATTCTGCTGGGTAATACCGTTCCAGGTCAGGGATTTCTCACTGTACATCTGATAAAAATCTGGCTCGCCAGAGATGATGGCGCGGGAGAGCTTCGCCAGATCGGCGGCTGTTGTGTACTGCCCTGGCGCATCCAGGCCGTGAACCGTTTCAAAATGGGTATTGGTCAGGCCCAGTTTCTGCACGTACTGGTTCATCTGATCGACAAAAGCAGACTGGCTGCCAGCGACATAATCCGCCAGCGCCACGCAGGCGTCGTTGCCGGAGTCGATAATGACGCCACGGCTCAGATCCCTGACTGATACTTTCTCGCCTGGCTTAAGGAACATCAGCGAAGATCCCTTAAATACTGGATTTCCTGCGGCCCAGGCGTCCTTGCCTACCGTCACCATGTCATCGCGCGTGATACGCTTTGCATCAATAGCGCGGTCAACCACATAGCCGGTCATCAGCTTGGTCAGGCTGGCCGGGTTACGACGCTCATTGGCGTTGCCCTGAGTCAAAACCTGGCCGGTAGTGGCATCCATCAATACCCAGGAGGCCGCATCTATGGCCGGTGCCGTCATGGGGAAAGAGAGAGGATCCTCATCGGCCTGGGCCACAAAGGCAAAAGCCAACAATACACTACAACTTACGAGCTGACGCTTCTTCAACGGAACACCCTCAAAATAATCTGCTGTGAAAAAAAACCTGCCTGTTGTACGGGATTGCACAGAAGATTGTGTTAATAAATTGCAAGAAAATATTAATTTTCAGCTGATTACCCGGACATTTTTGCCTGTTTTTACGCCGGAACAGCGGCAGCACCAAAGAATAAAACCCAGGGAAATTCCTATAAATTTGAGTTTAGGAGCGCGAGCGCTTGCTTGTACTGACTTGTCCTTTACGCTTGGCTGACAAAAATTTACATATAAGCGAGGTTTTACTATGTCAGCTACCAGAGGCTGGTCTACTGAGTTGGAAGGACTGAGGGGCATTGCGTCACTTTGGGTGCTGGTCGGTCATATCAGCTTGCTGGTTCATTGCCATATCACACTGATTTCATCGCCGGGGATAGGCGTCGATCTTTTTATCCTGCTTTCCGGCTATCTGATGGCGAAGAATTATGTCGAACGGCAACACAAGGAGCCGTGGCAGAGCGCCAGTACTATTAAGAAGTTCTGGACTCGTCGCTTTTTCCGCATCGCCCCGCTCTATTATCTGCTGCTGATTATTGCGCTGATTTACGGGCCGTGGTTTGGCGAAATGCGCGATACGATTTCGCATTTCTACACAGGCACGGCGACAGAATCTTCCCGTTATTCCGATCAGTCTCTGGCAAATATCTTTACGCACTTCAGCTTCCTGTTTGGCGTTCTGCCTGCCTATGGTTTTAATACCGTGTTGCCGGACTGGAGCATTGGGCTGGAGATGCAGTTCTATCTGCTTTTCCCGTTCATTATGCTGGTGACAATGCGCTTTGGCTTTGCCACTTCGCTGATTGGCTTTATGGTGCTGTGCTGCGTTGGGCGTTATGTGCTGGCAGAGTATTACGAGGCGTTTGAGATGCCCTCTATGATCCTGATTAAGCTTAATATGTTCCTGTCCGGCATGTTGCTGGCTGAGGCGGTGCGTCGTAAATCGGTGCTCTATATAGCCTTTGCTCTGCTTGGCCCGGTAGCCAGTGTGGTGATTGGCCTGGAAGCGATCCCGCTACAGATTGCGATGGAAGTGCTGATGATTGTCGGCATGGCCGCCATTCTGTGGCAATACGCGGAAGTGAGCCTGATGGCGCGGCTGATTGCCCTGCCCCGCAAGTTACTTAACAATCGCGTGAGCACCTGGCTGGGTGACGTCTCATTTTCAGTCTATCTGCTGCACCTGTTGATAGTGATCCCGGTTATTGCGCTGCTGCTGACGCATACCAACCTTGAAAACAAGAGTGACCTTATGCGCTTCGCTTTGGTATCGGTGATCTGCCTGCCGGTAACCTATGCGCTCGCTTCGCTCCTGTACCGGTTTGTTGAAAAGCCGGGGATTTTGATCGGGAAGAAGGTTCTGGGAAAAAGCACTGTTGCTCAAAATTTAGTAGGTTGATAATATAAAAGCCTGGTAAATTATACCGGGCTTTTATAAAAATATTTAATAATCAATTAATGACATTTTTCATTGTTAAAATCAATGATAGTAAAGCCATTACCAATTCTAAGAGTATAGGTCCGCCCCTCTATAATACGCGAAGCACTACATTTTTGTTTAATAATCGCGTCGCGTTCCTTTGCCAGCCCAGGAGTATATATAAACTGCCCATTATTGATATACCTGTGGTTGTACAAGAATTTCCCTCCCCATACCCAACCACTATTTAAATATACAGGCAAGACAGGAATAAGAAATGGATATTTTTTTAACGTCAGCGAAGCATTAAGAGATAATGGTGCCCTGCCTTCTATAACCAAATTGCCATTTGGGATAAAATTCCCCGAGAAAACTTCACTTGCAATCTGCTCTTGAGACTTATATTGATCCGAGAAAGCATTAAAGTAAGAAGCGCATACTACAAATGCAAATGTCATGAAAACAGCAGATAACGTCACAGCAATTTTTGAGTTAAATTTAGACACCCAATATAACGTTACAATTAGCGCAAAAGGTAAACCAGGAAATAACCGGGGGGCCACAGGCGGGTTTTTGAGTAGTAGAAGTAATAAAATCACCATTACAAATGAAGATACTATGAGTAAAGGAGATAGTAAGAATACCTTATTCCCAGGCACAAACAAATTCACAATAAAACCAATTAATATCAGGGCCAGGGAAATTAATAAAATATAACCAAAGGGGCTTTTAAGTAGTGGTTCGCTAAATGAAAGTACAGTATGTAAGTTCTCTTTTAAAACAGATAAAGGAGCTTCAGAATCAAAAAACAATTTACCGCGATTTGCATCATATTTTGTCTTCAACGCCCAAGAAATTATTTTATAAAAAACGCCGCCCAAAACAAGTGATGCAAAGAAACGCGCAATAATTTCTTTTATAGAAAAATTGACATCTTTAGTTAATACACCTGACAAAATAAGAATAAAACCAATAGGATAGATAACAACTGAGGCCTGATAAGTCAAAAGACTTAGAGAAAGACAAATCCCAGAAACTACAGGGAAGAGTAACCCCCTCTTCAATAAAAGAAACGGAACCACCGCCAGAAATATTGAAAGTGAAATCGTTAGAGAATCCCACTTATATGAAAGGCCTTGCAAGAGATAAGGCGAACAAATTACCGGCAAAGTTAATGCTACTCTCAATGCCAGAGATTTTACATTTAGCATATCACAAAATATATAGCCTGAAAGAAGCAGCAGTAATACAGCAACAATATTTGTGAAAGGCGATAAATCAGTTAAGGGCATACCGAAAGAGAGGATTTTCATGAACAAGGTAGCAAAGGGTCTTCCATCCTGATCCCAACCATAACCCTTTGCCAGTCTGTCCAGATCGTCAATATAAAAAGCACCATTCAAAATAATGGGAAGCGAAAATAAAAAACCTATCACACAGATAATCGATAATGGAATCGTATGTTTACTATAAACATTAACGTTCATCATTACGCTCCTTTTTTATAAGGTAACGTGGTCTTTTTTTAACTTCTAAATATATACGCCCAATGTACTCACCTAAAACCCCAATACCAATCAACTGAATCCCCCCCAGGAAAAGCACTGAAACTAGTAGTGATGGATATCCCCGAACACTATTCCCCCAAACCAATTTATCTATAATCATCCATCCACCATATAAAAAAGATAATCCGGCAACAGTGAGTCCGATATAGGTCCAGATCCTCAATGGAAAGGTCGAAAAGCTTGTTATTCCCTCAAGTGCCAGATTCCATAATTTCCAGCCATTGAATTTTGAAGTACCCGCTACTCTTTCTGCCCTTGTATATTCAATAACTGATACATTTCCACCAGCCCAACTAAGTATTCCTTTCATAAAAAGATTACGTTCTGGAAGTTGCTTTATATTATCTACCGTGCTTCTTGCCATCAGCCTGAAGTCACCTACATTTTCTTCTATTTTAGGTGTACTGATTTTATTATGCAGGCGATAAAACCATTCCGCAGTCTTTCTCTTGAGGTGTCCGTCAGAAGAACGATCGGAACGTTTAGCAAGGACAACATCGGCACCCTGCTGCCATTTTTCTATCAGGTGAGGAATGACATCGATAGGATCCTGAAGATCGACATCTATAGGTATAATTGCCTCTCCAGATGCATGCTCAAGCCCTGCGAAGAGAGCGGGCTCTTTGCCAAAATTGCGAGTAAAAGTGATCGATTTTATTAATGGGTCGGCAATACTTAGAGCATTTATGATATTTTGCGTACTATCTGAGCTACCATCGTTAATAAAAACGATTTCAACCTCATATTCTTTTAAAACATTCCTTACTGTTTTATAAAAAATAGGAATGGCATCTTCCTCATTATAAACAGGAACAACAAGGGAAATTTTCATTTTCTGACCTTGAATACAAAAAATTTAGAGTAAAGAAAGCCACATAAAAGGCTAACAAAAGAAAAAACAATGAGTGTAGCAAGTGGAGGAAGAGCAGAAAAATCGGCAATCCATCCAGTTCCCCACGCAAGTGCTCCCATAAATAAAATATAGAGGGTATATTTCACCAGGGTAGCTTCTGATTGGAATGTCCATTTAGCATTGACAATAAATGAAAATGACACCGCAAAACAGAAAGCGGTGAGGTTTGCAATGGACTGACTTATTCCAAAAAAACGTATTAATCCCAAAAATATCGTCCAATGAATGATAGTATTAAGAACGCCAACGCTTAAGTATTTTGAAAATAACTTTAACATACTTTTCACTTGTTAATTTTTTTCATATTTTACCATTTATAGCGATTTTGTAAACACTTGAATATGGTTGGTTTCAGCAGCACTCTTCAGAAAATACAAATTCATTAAAAAAAACAATAATGCATTATATGTTAGAATTTTTAAATGATAATAAATTACTTATATTATTGTGAAGAGATCAGCCTTTTGCTTAACTGAGATGTCAAAAAGGGGCGCCCGGCGCGTGTTTCATGTAAGTTTTTCAGCAACGAGGATTCATAGTGCGTACGGCTTTTGGCCTTAACGCGCCTTTAACGTATAACATAATTTTCATGCCAGTAATCCTGAACCTCAGCCACGGTCTGGCTTTTGTCACCAGATCCGGTCTCAAAAAGAACCCGGAGCCTTGCCACTGGCATACATCACACCCAGGTCGGCAGTGATTGCCCTGGCTTTTTGCGGATTTACTTCCTGGTAGCGCCCAAAATCAAATCTTTGCGCTTTCCGGTTCCACCTGTCACGGTACTTGAAGGTGAATACCCTTACTGGGATATGCGAACATCAAGCCCATCCCTATCTGCTACTTCTGGACTTTCGGAATATGGTTTACCATGTAAGGAACGAAGTTCAGTTTCGTTAAGAGCCATAATAGTGTGTACACGTTGCTTCAGAAATCCGGTACCAATTAAGTCAGCAATATGGCATGAACTAAAGTGAACTATATTTCACATTTGAATATGAATGAACGTAGAAGGGTTTTAGAAGTGAGATCAACACTGCGTTTTCAACAAGTTAACAAAAACCGATGGACAAAGAAAATCAGTGAAAGATAAAGCTAAACCAAGCCCCACCTTCCTGTTCCACGACTACGAGACCTTCGGGAAAAGTCCGTCGCTGGACCGTCCTGCGCAATTTGCCGGGATCCGTACGGATATGGATTTCAACATCATTGGTGAGCCTGAGGTGTTCTACTGTCAGCCAGCGGATGATTACCTGCCACAGCCAGAGGCGGTGATGATCACCGGAATTACGCCCCAGCTGGCAAAGGCCAAAGGAATAAGTGAGGCGGATTTCACTAAACGTATTCACGCATTGTTCAGCGAACCGGGGACCTGCATTGTTGGCTATAACAACGTGCGGTTTGATGACGAAGTTACGCGCAACCTGCTCTATCGTAATTTTTACGACCCCTATGGCTGGAGCTGGCAGAACGGCAACAGCCGCTGGGATTTACTGGATGTGATGCGCGCCTGCTACGCGCTGCGTCCGGAAGGGATAGCGTGGCCAGAGAATGATGATGGATTTCCCAGCTTCCGGCTGGAGCATCTGACCAAAGCCAACGGCGTGGCGCATGAAAATGCCCATGACGCGATGTCTGACGTTTATGCCACCATTGCAATGGCAAAGCTGGTAAAAGAGAAGCAGCCACGGCTTTATGAGTTCCTGTTCAGCCATCGCAATAAAAATAAAATCACCACGCTGATTGATATTCCGCAAATGAAGCCGTTGGTGCATGTCTCTGGCATGTTTGGTGCTTTCCGTGGCAACACCAGCTGGATTGCGCCGCTGGCGTGGCATCCTGACAATAAAAATGCGCTGATCACCTGTGATTTAGCGGGCGATATCTCGCCTCTGCTGGAACTGGATGCCGATTCACTGCGCGAACGGCTTTATACCCGTCGTGACGAGCTGGGCGATAACGCACCGGTTCCGGTCAAACTGATGCACATTAATAAATGTCCTGTGGTCGCGCCTGCGAATACGCTCCGCCCGGAAGATGCAGAGCGATTAGGAATCGATCGCCAGCGCTGCCTGGATAACCTCGCCCTGCTGCGTCAGCATCCTGAAGTGCGTGAAAAAGTGGTGGCGCTGTTTGCCGAAGCGGAACCTTTCAAAGCTTCTGATGACGTTGATGCGCAACTCTATGACGGTTTTTTTAGCGATGCCGATCGCAATGCAATGACCATAATCCAGCAGACGCAGCCGGAAAATCTGCCAGCGCTGGATCTGACCTTTAATGATGCCCGCATCGAAAAGCTGCTGTTCCGTTTCCGCGCCCGTAATTACCCCGGCACGCTGGATGAAGCGGAACAGAAACGCTGGCTACAGCATCGACGTGAAGCGCTTAATCCGGAGCGGGTCCAGAGCTATGTTCAGGAACTGGAGATGTTGTTTAACCAGTACGAAGGCGATCAGGCGAAGATGAGCCAGCTTAAGGCGCTGTTCGATTATGCGCGGGAATTAGTTTCCTGAAGGCCATGCAACATAAAAGAGTGTGGGTAAAGTTAGCCGTACGAAAGTCATAAGCCGCTTCAGTACGCCAGAAATTATGTGTTCAGCACGATCAAAAAAGGGCGCCGAAGCGCCCTTTCTTATTCCAACTCAGTAAAGCCTTACATCGGCTCTTCAGTGCATTGTGGTACCGGGTTACGGAAGCTGCGGGTCACAAAGGCCAGATAAACCAGACCAATGGTGCCCCAGACCAGGCCGAGGATCATGGAACTCTCTTCCAGATTAATCCACAACGCGCCAACCGTTAACGCCCCGCACAGCGGCAGAAGCAGGAAGTTGAAGTTGTCTTTCAGCGACTTGTTACGGCCTTCACGGATCCAGAACTGGGAAATCACCGACAGGTTCACGAAGGTGAATGCCACCAGCGCACCGAAGTTAATCAGCGCAGTGGCAGTAACCAGATCCATGGTGATAGAAAGCAGCGCGATCATGCCTACCAGCACCACGTTCAGTGCCGGAGTACGCCATTTTGGATGAATGTAGCCGAAAAAACGCTCCGGGAACACGCCATCACGGCCCATCACGTACATCAGACGGGATACACCCGCATGCGCGGCCATACCGGAAGCCAGTACGGTGACACAGGAGAAAATCAGAATGCCGAACTGGAAGGCTTTGCCCGCCACGTAGAGCATGATTTCCGGCTGTGAGGCATCAGGATCTTTAAAGCGCGAGATATCCGGGAAATAAAGTTGCAGGAAGTAGGAGACCACTACAAACATTATTCCGCCAATCAGAGCCGTCAGGAAGATAGCCTTAGGGATCACGCGCTCTGCGTCTTTGGTCTCTTCCGAGAGCGAACTGATCCCGTCAAAGCCCAGGAACGAGAAGCAAAGGATCGTAGCACCAGTAATCATCGGCACGACATGGGCATTCTCAGACCAGAAAGGTTTACTGCTGACCAGCGTTCCGGCACCTTCGCCGTGCGCCACGCCATAGATCACCATGCCCATGATCACCACCATCACCGCAACCTGCAACACCACGATCACGCTGTTGAAGTTAGCCACGGTTTTGATGCCCTTGAGGTTGGAGAGCGTCATAAAGCCCACCAGCAGCACCACAAAGATCCAGGAAGGAATGCCAGCTACCAGCGCTTCGAAATAAATTTTAGCCAGCAGGATATTGATCATCGGCATGAACAGATAGTCCAGCAGAGATGACCAGCCTACCAGAAACCCGACGTGCGGGCTGATAGCTTTCTGAGCATAGGTATAGGCCGAACCCGCCGAGGGGAAGCGACGAACCAGCTTGCCATAGCTCAAAGCCGTAAACAGGATAGCGATTAACGCAAACGCATACGCTGTAGCCACATGACCGTCGGTCAGGCCAGAGACGATGCCAAAGGTATCAAACAGGGTCATTGGCTGCATATAAGCCAGACCCATCATCACTACCGGCAGTAAAGTCAGCGTTTTTTTCAGATGCGGACGAGAGGATTGAGGATTAAGCGACATGATTCACTCTCCCCATAGCGCCAACCGTGACGGGTTGAACCACAGGGAAACGTCCCGCGATGCGAGAGTTTTTACTTTTCTTTGACGGGAGAACGAACAGGCAGGTGCGGGTGAAGGTGTGACCCGTTGCGGCGCCGTAGTCATCACGCTGGCGGATACCGGCGTGCGCTGGAGTAATTAAGTGTTGCCCCATTTGTATTATCCTCAACATAGCACGTCCGTGCGTGCTAAAAGCGTGTATCTATCCGGTTCTGCACCGGCCTCTTAAAAGCGAATGTAATTTCTGCAAAAAAATAACCGGCGCGATAAGCGACGGTTATAGATATCATTTTGCAGGGCGCATATTCTGCACTATACGCAGGGATAAAGACAAGAGATTGAGACCTTCCGTAACAATTTCTTTGCTTGCGGTTAAAGGTATCAGAAAACGGATAACATTAGCGCGTACCCCGCAGGAGAGCAGGATTAACCCCTGACGCCCCGCTTCCTGCACCAGAGCCTGAGTCAGCGCTTTATCAGGCCTTGTCCGGTCCCGCGCTTCTACCAGCTCCATTGCCACCATTGCGCCAGTGCCACGAATATCGCCAATACAGTCAAATTCCTCAGCCATGTTATGCAACGCCGTTTTCAGCCATTCCCCCTGCTGTTGCGCTTTTTCATTCAGCTGCTCTTCATCAATTAAACTTATGACGGCCAGTGCAGCAGCAATACCAACAGGCGATCCGGCATAGGTGCCACCTAACCCTCCTGCTTCTGCTTTCTCCATAAGCGATTTTCGCCCCACCACGGCTGAAAGAGGGAATCCACCCGCCAGGCTTTTCGCCATGGTAATTAAATCAGGTTCCACACCGCTGTGTTCAATGGCGAAGGTTTTACCGGTACGGCAAAAGCCACTCTGGATCTCATCGGCAATCAGCACAATGCCGTGCTCATCGCAGAGTTTGCGCAGCTGGTGCAGGAAGGAAGCAGACGCGGCGTAAAAGCCCCCTTCTCCCTGCACAGGTTCAATGATAATCGCGGCTACATCGTCCGGTGCCACATCTGCGGCAAAGATGCCCTGTAGCGAAGCCAGAGACTGCTTTTCGCTGATACCCAGATATTCGGAAGGATAAGGGGCATGGAAAATCCCACCAGGGAAAGGCCCATACCCTTTTTTGTAGGGCTGAACTTTGCCAGTCAGCGCCATGCCTAACAGCGTTCGCCCGTGGAAACCCCCACGGAAGGCGACTACGCCGCTACGCCCGGTGGCGATCCGCGCAATTTTTATCGCATTTTCGACTGCTTCCGCCCCGGAGGTCATCAACAGGGTTTGGGTCTGCCCGGCAATCGGCACCAGCGCGTTGAGTTTTTCCGCCAGTTCTACATAACTGCCATAAGGCGTAACCTGAAAACAGGGATGGCTGAAGCACTCAAGCTGAGCGGTTACGGCCTGGATAACTTTAGGATGATTATGTCCGGTGTTGACTACGGCAATGCCAGAGGCGAAATCGATATAGCGTTTGCCCTCCACATCCCAGATTTCGGCGTTAAGCGCCTTCTGCACATAAACCTGTAGCGAGTTTCCCACACCGCGTGTCACTGCCGCTTCACGTCTTGCATGCCATTGCTGGTTGGTTTGCGTCATCTTCAGCCTCCCGTCAGGCGTTTTTCAACATCCAGTCAATTTCGGTTGCGGTGATCAGACGTTCGAAATGCATCAGCTCATGGTGTTTACAGCTGTGCCAGACGAAGGCGAATCGCTCACCCAACAGTTTTTGCAGGGCGTGGCTCTGTTCAAATTCGCACAGCGCATCGCTCTGACGAACAGGCAACGGATTGCCCTCAGCTTCATGACCGTTGCCCTGAATGGCGGGCGGCAGGGGAAGCTGAGTATCAATACCGTGCAGCATCCCGGCTAAAATCGCAGACATCACCAGATAGGGATTGGCATCCGCTCCGGCCACGCGATATTCGATGCGATGGTTATCGATATCGCCACAGGGGATGCGTAAAGCCACGGTGCGGTTGTTATGGCCCCAGGAGGCCTGCAAGGGGACAAAGGCATCCGGCAGAAAACGGCGATAGGCGTTGACATTGGGAGCAAGCAGCGCCATAGAAGCTGGCATCAGGTCAATCATTCCCGCCAGCGCCCGTTTCATAAGGGGCGAGTTACTGCCATCGTCACAGGCGAATGCGTTGTTATCGGCGGCATCCAGCATGCTGATATGAACGTGCATGCCGCTGCCGGCATACTCTTCATAGGGCTTGGCCATAAATGTGGCGGTCATGCCGTGATTTTCCGCCACCTGGCGCACCAGGCGTTTGAGCTGGATAGCATGGTCGCAGGCGCTGAGGACGTTGCGGGTGTGATGAAGATTGATCTCAAACTGGCCGGGCGAGGCTTCTGCCAGCGCGCCATCTGCCGGAATGCCCTGCTGTTTCGCCAGCGAGTCAATATCACTCAGCACCGCAGAGAAGTGGTCGAGATTGTCAACGGAATAGACCTGGCTTTGCATGTTGCGCTCGTCGCTACCCGGCGAACACGGCGGCTGGATAAAGCCTTCCGCATCACGCTGTTTATCGACCAGATAGAACTCCAGCTCTACCGCTACCACCGGAAACATCCCTCGATTGCGCAACTGCTGCCAGAGGTGATTAAGTACGTTTCGGGGTTCAACGTCAAAGGGAGTACCATCTTGATTACGCATGGTCAAAAGCACCTGCGCCAGATGTTGAGGGTCTGCTGCTGAGGGGATTAACGTACCTTCCACCGGAAGACAGATGTTGTCCGGTTCACCGAGTGCCTGGCCTAACCCCGCCTCTTCAACCGTGTTACCGAGGATGTCCATGGCAAAGACGGAAGCGGGGAAATAACACCCTTTTTCAAGTTTATTCAGGCTGGCGATGGGGATTCGCTTACCGCGAAACACGCCGTTGAGATCGTTCAGGAGGATATCTACATACTGGGTTTCAGGGTGGCGTTCCAGATAAGTCTGCACTTCATGCTGGAACGCGCTGGTTCGTTTCCCTTCACTATGTCTCGTGAAGTCCTCTACCTCGACAATATTTGTCATGATTCGACCCTTCGCTTCGTTGTTGAGCGTTGCTCAAAATAACAGCCACATTTCTAACATAGCGCCAACATAAAAAGTGTGCAAATGTTACATTCAAGTTTATTTTGCAGCCAAATGCGTTTGAATATTGTGCAGCCGATTGCTAGATTGAAAATATATTGCACAAAATTGCGCCAAAAGCGCCCTTCCGGCAGATATTTCGAACAAGAAGGCGAGGGATTGAATGGGCATTATATTTAACAAGCCATTGATTGGCGTAGTGATGTGTCAGATCGATAAAGGTGGGCATCCTACCCAAATCGTACATAACAAATACCTCGACGCGGTGCTGCAAGCGGGTGGTGTGCCGCTGGCTTTGCCACACGGATTGATCTCTTCCCCTCATCTGTTAGAAATTGCTATGGCTCCGCTGGATGGGCTGTTATTTACCGGCAGCCCCAGTAACATCGAACCGCATCATTATGGTGAGAGTGGCACAGAAGACTGTGCCGATGCTGGTCGCGACAGGCTGGCTTTTGCCTTAATTGAGGCGGCGATTGCACAGCGCCTGCCCATGCTGGCGCTGTGCAGGGGATTGCAGGAGCTGGTAGTGGCGACGGGCGGTACGCTGCATCGCCAGTTGCATACCCTTTCCGGTTTTCAGGAACATCGTGAAGACGCAGGGCTTTCCCTTGAGCAGCAATATGCGCCCTCACACGAAGTTTTTGTCGAGCCAGGCGGCCTGCTGTCGTCACTGGTGGAGGGCTGCGGGAAATTCTGGGTTAATTCGCTACATCAGCAAGGGATCCGCTCACTTGGCCCCTCAGTCCGTATTGAAGCACGTGCCGCAGACAGACTGATTGAGGCTGTCAGTCTGGAAGACCACCCATTTGCTCTGGCAGTGCAGTGGCACCCGGAATGGCAAAGTGAAAAATCAGCGTTATCCCGTCTGCTGTTCGAAGGATTTATTCACGCCTGTCAACGCTATCAGGAGGAAAAGAGGCCATGAACGAAGCCGCTCCGGGACGACGGTTATCGGAACTCCGCCAGCAAATGGGGATGTCACAACGACGCGTTGCTGAATTATCGGGTCTGACGCACAGCGCTATCAGTACTATTGAGCAGGATAAAGTCAGCCCTGCGGTCAGCACGCTGCAAAAATTATTAAAGGTCTATGGCCTCTCCCTGTCGGAATTTTTCTCCGAACCGGTAAAAGATGAACCGCCGAAGGTCGTGGTGGATGCCGGGGAGTTGATTGATATCGGCAGCCAGGGCGTGTCTTTAAAGCTGATCCATAACGGCAATCCCAACAGAACGCTGGCGATGCTGTTAGAAACCTATGAGCCGGGAGCCACCACAGGAGAGAAAATTCGTCATCAGGGTGAAGAGACCGGCACGCTGCTGGAGGGACAGATTACCCTGACTATCAGCGGCCAGAGCTACTCCCTGCATGCGGGGCAGAGTTACGTGATTAATACCGGTCATCCGCACAGCTTTACCAATTCATCAACCCAGCCCTGCCGGATTGTCAGCGCGCACACGCCGGCCACCTTTTAGCGCATGAATGAGGAGAGCATTATGGATCATGTAAAGAGTTACTATGCTGCGACAGCCAATCCTCATGAGTCCTGGCCTCAGCTTCAGGAGAGTATTCAGTGCGATGTCTGCGTGATTGGCGCAGGCTTTACCGGGCTTTCCTCGGCGCTGTTTCTCACTGAAACGGGGTACGATGTGGTGGTGCTGGAAGCGGCAAAAGTGGGGTTTGGCGCCAGCGGCCGCAACGGCGGGCAGGTGGTGAATTCCTACAGCCGCGATGTGGATGTGATTGAACAGCGCTACGGCAAAGAGAGCGCCCAACTGCTCGGCAGCATGATGTTCGAGGGTGCCAGTGTGATCCGCGATCGTATCAGTCGCTACGCTATTGATTGCGATTTCCGGCCCGGCGGCATTTTCGCTGCGCTGAACAAGCGCCAGCTGCACCACCTTAAGCTTCAACATAAACGCTGGGAGCACTATGGCAATGCGGAACTGGAGATGCTTGATGAAGCGGCAATGCGCCGTGAGGTTGCCAGCGAGCGTTATGTCGGCGGGCTGCTGGATAATAATGGCGGCCACCTTCATCCGTTAAATCTGGCGCTGGGAGAAGCCGAAGCCATTCGCCGTCATGGTGGACGTATTTATGAAAGGTCGGAGGTCATTTCAGTCTCCTACGGTACACCGCATCAAATAACCACCGCTCAGGGCCATGTGACGGCAAAATTCGTCATTTTCGCCGGAAATGCCTACCTTGCGCCGCATCTTGAGCCACGCCTGGCGCGCATGAGCATTCCCTGCGGCTCGCAGATTATCACCACTGAGCCGCTCTCTGCGGATAAAGCGCTGTCGTTATTGCCAAATAATCGCTGTGTGGAGGACTGTAATTACTTGCTTGATTACTTCCGTCTCACTGCCGATAACCGTCTGCTCTACGGCGGGGGCGTGGTTTACGGCGCGCGCGAGCCGCAGGATATCGAAACACTGATCCGCCCCAAGCTGCTTAAAACCTTCCCGCAGCTGGCAGAGATCAAATTCGACTATGCCTGGAGCGGCAATTTCCTGCTGACCCTATCGCGTATGCCGCAAATTGGCCGTCTGGACAACGGCGTCTTTTATATTCAGGGCGACAGCGGACATGGCGTGACCTTTACCCATCTGGCAGGAAAGCTCGCCTGCGAGGCGATCAAAGGGCAACCCCAACGCTTTGATGCCTTCGCCAAAATCCCGCACCTTCCTTTCCCTGGCGGTCACCGTTTTCGTATCCCTCTCACCGCAATTGGCGCAGCCTGGTATTCACTGCGGGACAGGTTAGGGGTTTAACTCACTGGCCGCTTTATAAAAGCGGCATCTTCGCCGGATCGGGATAGCGATACTCAAAGCCCAAATCGCGGCAAATTTTGCTGCCGTCGATCAGTTTGCCCTTATCAGTGTTCTCCTGCTGACGAAAGGTAGGCGGCGTCAACCCAAGCTGGCGTGCCACCGCCGGATAGAATTCGCTGCGTGCAGGGTGCTCTGGCGCGCTGAGGTTGTAGATATGGCCACCTTTGGGCGTTTGCAGCAGCAGTGAAATTGCGGCGACCACATCTTCCAGATGCACCAGATTAACGCCATGACTGCCGTCGGCGAGATCTGTTTTGCCTGCCAGGAACCGCCCCGGATGGCGTTCAGGCCCCACCAGCCCGGAAAGGCGCAGGATATCCACCGAAGTGTGTGGAAGATGATGCAACCACTCCTCCAGCTCTTTAAGCGTTTTACCGGCAACGGTTTGCGGCTCCAGCGGCGAGCTTTCTTTCATCACGCCAGAACCGCTGCCATAGACCGAGGTGGAGCTGGTAAAAATAATCCTTGGGATAGCGCGTGCCAGGGCGCTGTCGACAATTTGCTGAACGGCCAGCATATAGCTCTCTCCCCCTTCAGCCGTGCGGCTGGCTGGCAGCGTGATCACCAGCGCATCCACGCTGAGTAAAGCTTCCAGATCGTCCGCATCACAGATCAACTCCGGCGTCAGCTCCAGCAGATAACTTTCAATGCCGCACATCCGCGCAGCGTCCACGCCATCCTGGGTGGTCTTGCTTCCCAAAACCTGCCAGCCGTGAGCGGTTAAGGACAGCCCCAGCGGCAAACCCAGCCAGCCCAGACCCACAATCGCAACTCTTTTCATCCTCTGACTCCTGTAGTGAGGCGTGTTCAATCCCTTAAACCTACGCCAGCGTACTCTTTGTGACAATGCAGAGATGATGAGAGAATCTTACTTAATTGACAAAAAAGGGTTGCGCGCGGCGCGTCACCTGCGTTAGGTTATTTGTCACGATATGAATATCCATTCATCCAAGAGAATTTTATGACACGCGTTCAGTTTACTCACCATCATCACCATCATCCTGACTAGTCTTTCAGGCGATGTGTGCTGGAAGACGATCAGAGTCTTCCAGTGGTGCAGAACGCAAGAGCAGCCCCCGGAAGATCGCCTTCCGGGGGCTTTTTTTTGGGTTGAACCCGGCCGGGATGAGAGAACTGCAACAGGTTGACGCAGACAGTTAGCAGACAGTTAAAGGAAAAGTACTCATGTTAGATAACACCCGTTTACGCATAGCTATGCAGAAATCAGGCCGTTTAAGCGATGAATCACGCGAATTGCTCGCCCGCTGCGGAATTAAAATCAATTTACAGCAGCAGCGCCTGATAGCTTTCGCCGAGAACATGCCCATTGATATCCTGCGCGTGCGTGATGACGATATTCCGGGGCTGGTGATGGATGGCGTGGTTGACCTTGGTATTATTGGCGAAAACGTGCTGGAAGAAGAGCTGCTGACCCGCCGCGCTCAGGGAGAAGATCCGCGTTACTTCACGCTGCGTCGTCTGGATTTCGGCGGCTGCCGCCTGTCGCTGGCGATGCCGGTGGACGATGAGTACACCGGCCCGCAATGTTTACAAAACTCCCGTATCGCCACCTCTTACCCTCACCTGCTGAAGCAGTATCTCGACAAACAGAAGGTGGCGTTTAAGTCCTGCCTGCTGAACGGTTCAGTAGAAGTGGCACCGCGTGCCGGTCTGGCCGATGCCATCTGCGACCTGGTTTCCACCGGCGCGACACTGGAAGCCAACGGTTTGCGCGAAGTTGAAGTCATTTACCGCTCCAAAGCCTGCCTGATCCAGCGTGATGGTGAAATGCCGGCGGCCAAACAGGAGCTTATCGACAAGCTGATGACCCGTATTCAGGGCGTTATCCAGGCGCGTGAGTCCAAATACATCATGCTGCACGCGCCAAGCGACAAGCTGGAAGATATTATCTCCCTGCTGCCGGGAGCAGAGCGCCCTACCTTGCTGCCGCTGGCTGGCGACCAGAGCCGCGTAGCGATGCATATGGTCAGTAGCGAAACGCTGTTCTGGGAAACGATGGAAAAGCTGAAAGCGCTGGGCGCCAGCTCCATCCTTGTGCTGCCCATTGAGAAGATGATGGAGTAACAATGGCTAACTTCGCGACCCCCATTGACTGGCAGAGCTGTAGTGAAGCTCAGCAGCAGGCGCTGCTGACCCGTCCGGCTATTTCTGCTTCAGAAAATATCAGCCAGACCGTGCGCGGCATTCTGGATAAAGTGAAGGCTGAAGGCGATGCGGCGCTACGCTTCTACAGCGCTACCTTCGATAAAACCCAGGTTGATGAGCTACGCGTCACGCCAGAGCAGATCGAGGCCGCTGCGGCGCGTCTTGGTGATGAGATCAAACAGGCGATGGCCGTTGCCGTTGGCAATATTGAAACCTTCCATGTGGCGCAGCAGTTGCCCCCGGTAGATATCGAAACGCAGCCAGGGGTGCGCTGTCAGCAGATTACCCGTCCGGTGGCGTCTGTCGGCCTGTACATTCCTGGCGGCTCTGCCCCGCTCTTCTCTACCGTGCTGATGCTGGCAACGCCTGCCCGCATCGCCGGCTGCCAGCGTGTGGTGCTCTGTTCGCCGCCGCCCATTGCCGACGAAATTCTCTACGCTGCCAGGCTCTGCGGCGTAAAAGAAGTGTTTCAGGTTGGGGGCGCACAGGCCATTGCTGCACTGGCAATGGGGACAGAGTCGGTGCCCAAGGTCGACAAAATTTTTGGGCCAGGCAATGCTTATGTAACCGAAGCCAAGCGCCAGGTCAGCCAGCGTCTTGATGGGGCCGCGATAGATATGCCCGCCGGGCCTTCCGAAGTGCTGGTGATTGCCGATGCTGGAGCCACGCCCGCCTTTGTTGCTTCTGATTTGCTTTCGCAGGCGGAACACGGCCCGGACTCCCAGGTTATTTTGCTGACGCCCTCTTCAGAGATGGCAAAAGCGGTTGCGGAGGCGGTTGAAGCACAGCTGGCAGAGCTACCCCGTGCCGAAACCGCACGTAAGGCGCTGGAAAGCAGCCGCCTGATTGTGACGAAAGATTTACTGCAATGTGTGGAAATCAGCAACCGCTACGGACCCGAGCACCTGATTATTCAGACGCGCCAGGCTCGTGACCTGGTAGAGAGCATCACCAGCGCAGGTTCGGTGTTCCTCGGCGACTGGTCGCCGGAGTCTGCCGGGGATTATGCGTCCGGCACTAACCATGTGCTGCCAACCTATGGTTATACCGCGACCTGCTCCAGTCTGGGACTGGCTGATTTTCAGAAGCGCATGACAGTGCAGGAGCTGACGCCGCAGGGCTTTATGAACCTGGCGCCCACTATTGAAATTCTGGCGGCAGCGGAACAGCTTACCGCCCATAAAAATGCCGTTACCCTGCGCGTCGCCGCGCTCAAGGAGAAGTCATGAGCAACAGGATTGAAGAGCTGGCGCGTGCCAACGTTCGCGCCCTGACGCCTTATCAGTCTGCCCGGCGTCTTGGCGGCAACGGCGACGTCTGGCTTAACGCTAACGAATATCCGCTGGCGGTGCCTTTTGAGCTGACCCAGCAAACGCTGAACCGCTATCCTGAGTGCCAGCCAGCGCTGGTAATTGAGCGCTATGCGGCCTATGCGGGATTGACGCCGGAGCAGGTACTGGTCAGCAGGGGAGCCGATGAAGGGATTGAACTGCTGATCCGCGCTTTCTGCGAACCGGGTAAAGATGCGGTGCTGTTCTGCCCGCCAACTTACGGCATGTACAGCGTCAGCGCGGAAACTATCGGCGTGGAGTACCGCACCGTGGAAGCACGGGAAGGCTGGCAGCTGAACCTGCCAGCTATTGCTGACCAGTTGGATGGCGTAAAAGTGGTTTATGTCTGTAGCCCCAACAACCCCACCGGTAATCTGATCAATCCTGAAGATATCCGCGAGCTGCTGGAGATGACCCGTGGTAAAGCGCTGGTGGTGGCCGATGAGGCTTACATCGAGTTTTGCCCGCAGGCTTCGCTCACCAGCTGGCTGAAAACCTATCCTCACCTTGTGATCCTGCGTACCCTTTCAAAAGCCTTTGCGCTGGCGGGCCTGCGTTGCGGCTTTACGCTGGCTAATGCCGAGGTTATCGCCCTGCTGATGAAAGTGATTGCCCCTTACCCACTTTCCACGCCCGTAGCGGATATCGCCGCTCAGGCGTTGAGCGACCAGGGCATCGCACTGATGAGGCAGCACGTGAGCGAGCTGATCGCCACACGTGAGCAGCTGATCGCCTCGCTCAAGGCATGTGATTGCGTGGAGGAGGTCTTCCCCAGCGACACCAATTATGTGCTTGCCCGTTTTACCTCTTCCGGCCAGGTCTTTAAAACGCTGTGGGATCTGGGCATTATCCTGCGTGACCAGAATAAACAGCCGGGGCTGTCGGGATGTTTACGCATCTCTGTCGGTACCCGCGAAGAGTGCGAGCGCGTTATCTCCGCGTTGAACAAATTACCCGGCGCGTCCGGTTCCATGGAGCAAGCATGAGCCAGAAAACCCTTTTTATCGATCGTGACGGCACGATCATCTCCGAACCTCCGGCGGATTTTCAGGTGGATCGCATGGACAAGCTGGCCTTCGAGCCGGATGTGATCCCTGCGCTGTTGTCCCTCCAGAAAGCGGGTTACAAGCTGGTGATGATCACCAATCAGGATGGTCTAGGCACCGAAAGCTTCCCGCAGGCGGATTTTGACGGCCCGCATAATCTGATGATGCAGATCCTCACCTCGCAAGGGGTACAGTTTGATGACGTGCTGATTTGCCCTCACCTGCCGGAAGAGAGCTGTGACTGCCGCAAGCCAAAAACCAAAATGGTTGAAGCCTGGCTGGCGGAAGGCGCACTGGATACGGCGAGCAGCTATGTGATTGGCGACCGCGCGACCGACGTGGAGCTGGCAAACAATATGGGTATTACCGGCCTGCTCTATTCGCGGAACGATCTTAACTGGCAGGCCATTGAGCAGCAGCTGACCAGGCGCGATCGCCATGCGCTGGTTAAGCGTAATACCAAAGAAACGCAGATCAGCGTGGAGGTCTGGCTGGATCGCGAAGGCAACAGCAAGTTCAACACCGGCGTTGGCTTCTTTGATCACATGCTGGATCAGATTGCCACCCACGGCGGCTTCCGCATGAATATTGAGGTGAAAGGCGATCTCTATATCGACGATCACCACACCGTGGAAGATACCGGCCTGGCGCTGGGTGAAGCGCTGCTGAAAGCGCTGGGCGACAAGCGTGGCATTGGCCGCTTCGGGTTTGTGCTGCCGATGGACGAATGCCTGGCGCGCTGCGCGCTGGATATCTCCGGCCGGCCGCACCTCGAATATAAAGCGGAATTCAGTTACCAGCGTGTGGGCGATCTGAGCACCGAGATGGTCGAACACTTCTTCAGCTCGCTCTCCTACACCATGGCCAGTACGCTGCACCTGAAAACCAAAGGTAAAAACGACCACCACCGCGTGGAAAGCCTCTTTAAAGCCTTTGGCCGCACGCTGCGCCAGGCGATCCGCGTTGAGGGCAATACGCTGCCCAGCTCAAAAGGAGTGCTGTGATGAATGTGGTGATCCTGGATACAGGCTGCGCCAATCTCTCTTCGGTAAAGTGGGCCGTGCAGCGTCTGGGTTTTGATCCGGTAGTGAGCCGCGATGCCGATATCGTTTTACAGGCTAATAAGCTGTTGCTGCCGGGCGTAGGAACCGCTCAGGCGGCGATGGATCAGCTGCGTGAACGCGAGCTGATCGAGTTAATCAAAGCCTGTACTCAACCCGTGCTGGGCATCTGCCTGGGCATGCAGCTTCTGGGTTTGGAAAGCGATGAGAGCGGCGGCGTTAAAACGTTGGGAATAATCGAAGAGCCTGTGCAGAAAATGCAGGATTTAGGCCTGCCGCTGCCCCATATGGGCTGGAACCAGATCGCCTCTCAGGCTGGCAATCATCTGTTCCGTGGCATTCCCGATGGTTCGTACTTCTACTTCGTGCACAGCTATGCGATGCCGGTGAACCCCTACACCATTGCCCAGTGTAACTACGGCGAAGCCTTCACCGCTGCCGTACAGAAAGATAATTTCTTCGGCGTACAGTTCCACCCGGAGCGTTCCGGTGCCGCTGGCGCGCAGCTGCTGAAAAATTTCCTGGAGATGTAACGGGTATGATTATCCCCGCATTAGATTTAATAGAGGGCAAAGTGGTTCGTCTTCATCAGGGCGACTACGGACAGCAGCGTGATTATGGTAGCGATCCGCTCCCCCGCCTGCAAGATTATGAAGCCCAGGGTGCGGAAGTGCTGCATCTGGTCGATCTCACCGGCGCCAAAGATCCTGCTGCCCGCCAGATCCCATTACTGACCACTTTGCTGGCAGGCGTCAGCGTACCGGTTCAGATAGGTGGCGGCATTCGTACCTGTGAAGATGTGGAGGCCCTGCTTAAAGCTGGCGCAAGCCGGGTCGTGGTCGGTTCAACCGCCGTAAAAGATCCAGAGGAAGTGAAAAGCTGGTTTAAGCAGTATGGGCCGGAAGCTATTGTGCTGGCGCTGGACGTGCGCATTGATGCCAGCAACCGCAAAGAAGTGGCGATTAGCGGCTGGCAGGAAGCAGCAGGCGTGACGCTGGAAGAGGTGATTGAGCAGTTTCAACCTGTGGGCCTGAAGCATGTACTCTGCACCGATATCTCCCGCGATGGCACGCTGAGCGGCTCAAACGTGGCGTTATACCGTGAGATCTCCACACGGTTCCCCGCCATCGCGTTTCAGTCTTCTGGCGGCATCGGTTCGCTGGAGGACATTGCCGCGTTAAACGGCTCGGGTGCCAAAGGCGTGATCGTAGGTCGCGCACTGTTAGAAGGTAAATTCACCGTCTCGGAGGCTATTTCATGCTGGCAAAAAGGATAATTCCCTGCCTGGACGTTCGTGACGGTCAGGTCGTTAAAGGCGTACAGTTCCGTAATCATGAAATCATCGGCGACATCGTACCGCTGGCCCAGCGCTATGCGCAGGAAGGAGCTGATGAGCTGGTCTTCTATGATATCACTGCTTCTTCCGATGGACGCGTAGTTGATAAGAGCTGGGTCTCGCGTGTGGCAGAAGTGATCGATATTCCCTTCTGCGTGGCCGGGGGTATTAAGTCCACCGAAGAAGCTGCGCAGATATTGTCGTTTGGTGCAGATAAAATCTCCATCAACTCTCCAGCGCTGGCTGACCCGGAACTGATTACGCGTCTGGCAGATCGTTTTGGCGTGCAGTGCATCGTGGTGGGAATTGATACCTGGTTTGACAGCGAAACCGGCAAATATCATGTTAATCAGTACACCGGCGACGAAAAGCGCACCAAAGTTACCACCTGGGAAACTCTGGAATGGGTGCAGGAGGTGCAGAAGCGCGGCGCAGGTGAAATCGTTCTTAATATGATGAACCGGGACGGTGTGCGCAATGGTTACGATCTGATTCAGTTGCAGAAGGTGCGTGAGGTGTGCAAGGTGCCGCTTATCGCCTCCGGTGGCGCGGGTACGATGGAACACTTCCATGAAGCGTTCCGGGATGCTGACGTGGACGGAGCGCTGGCCGCTTCCGTCTTCCATAAACAGATCATTAATATCGGGGAACTGAAAAGGTTCCTGATCGAAAAAGGTGTGGAGATCCGCGCGTGTTAACTGAACAACAGCTGGCCCAGCTGGACTGGGTAAAAACGGATGGCATGATGCCAGCCATCGTGCAACATGCCGTTTCTGGTGAAGTGCTGATGCACGGCTATATGAACCAGGAAGCGCTGACCAAAACGCTGGAAATTGGCAAGGTGACATTCTGGTCCCGCACCAAAGAGCGTCTTTGGACAAAAGGCGAAACGTCAGAGAATTACCTGAACGTGGTGAGCATTACCCCAGACTGCGATAACGATACGCTGCTGGTTCTGGCTAATCCCATCGGGCCAACCTGCCATTTGGGTACGTCCAGCTGCTTCTCCCCTGCTGCACCGGACTGGACTTTCCTTTACCAGCTGGAACAGCTGCTGGCGGAGCGTAAACATGCCGACCCGAAAAGCTCCTATACCGCCAGTCTTTACGCCAGCGGCACCAAGCGCATAGCGCAGAAAGTCGGTGAAGAAGGCGTGGAAACCGCACTGGCGGCGACGGTAAACGACCGCCATGAGCTGACCAACGAAGCCTCGGATCTGATCTATCACCTGCTGGTTCTGCTACAGGATCAGGATTTGAATCTGAGTACGGTCATCGATAATCTTCGTCAGCGGCATAAATAAGTTTCAGTTTATTATTAAGGGCCGGTTATCCGGCCTTTTTTATTAAGGAGGATCTATGAGCACTTTTGAGCGTCTTACCAGCCTGCTCGACAGCCAAAAGGCCCGGTACACCGTGATGGAGCATGTACCCACAGGAAAATGTGAAGAGGTAGCTGCCATTCGCGGCACCGAGGTTGGTCAGGGTGCTAAAGCGCTGGTTTGCCATGTAAAAGGTAACGGACTGAAGCAGTATGTTCTGGCCGTCTTACCAGCAGACCAGCAGGCTGATTTGGGTAAAGTTGCGCAAGCCGTAGGTGGCCTGCGGGCATCGCTGGCAAGCCCTGCGGAGGTAGATCGTCTGACCGGCTGCGTATTTGGCGCGATCCCACCCTTCAGCTTTCATGATGAGCTGAAGTTGGTTGTGGACCCTACTCTGTGTGAACGTAACGCGGAGATAGCATTCAACGCCGGGTTACTGGAGAAATCTATGGTATTGGATGTGGAAGACTATCAGCGGATTTGTCGGTTTGAGCGGGTGAGTATTGTCAGAGGATGATTTGCAGAAGAGTAGTAAAGATAGAGGCGGTCGGGTAGTAAGCAGTTCAGAACAACCTTCTACTACAGATTTTTGTTGAGTGCATTAAGTATCAATACGCGTTGTTGCCTAAAGAGACTTAAGTGAAATCGATCCGCTACGCTTTAATATTGATTCATCATGTACCTCTTTTAAATGTGGAAGTATTGATTAGTAGGAATCTTTTTTACTGATTAGGAAAGAGTGAGTCTTATAGCATTCATGAATGAATGCTTTCAGTCTGAAGAGTGACACAGGTTCTCGTAATTACAATGCTGTTCGAGCCAGAGATGAAAATTACTGTAGCCCATATAAAAAAGGCTTCCTAAAGGAAGCCTTTACTGGAAATAACAGACTGAACAAACGGATGTGGAACTTAGTTTGATAATGACTTTTTTTGCAAGTAATCTTTTGAGATATTGCGATAAATAACAACAACTGAGCCAATTACTCCACCAATAATGATAGCAAGCAAAAGAACTAATAGTCTGCGAGGACTGTCGCGGTACAAGGGTAAGTCAGGCTTTTTGATGTACTCAAAATTTTGCATCTTAGTAAAATCTATGCGGAGTGCATTTAAAGAAAGCAATGTACGCTGCGTTTGATAATAGTAATCATTGAGCTCAAGTGGTTTGGTTTTCTCATTGGCAATCATCGAAGTTAATGCAGAGGAGCCTAAGAGGTATAGCGTATCATCTGAAAGATATTCTGCCTGACTAAGTTGCGTGGACTTTATATTTGCTGCATCAGCTATTTTAATTGCCTGGCTTATCACATCAAGTCTGTGCTGCTTTTGAGCTTGAGCAATTTTTTCTTGAGCCTCAAGAGAATCTTTTAACCCAGCTTTTTTTACAAAGATATTATTCCTCATATCTATAGCAAAATCATTTGAGACCTCAGTATTCAGTTGCGTAATATAATGCTGAAGTTTTTGCTGAGCTTCTTTTGCTGTCGAAGCCGTAAAAGTGATACTCAATGGATCATCACGCCCTTTTGTAACCTGATTAATTTTTAAATCAAGGGGTTCATCCAAATTTTTAAGAGTGCCAGAAAGCGCATAAGCTGAAGCTGAAAAACGCCCAAATATTTGTCGTTGTAAATCTGGAAGTGAAAGCTTATCGCCAATGTTCTGCGTATAAAGTACACTAAGCGCATTGTTATAAGTTGCTACCTGACCTGCCGATGGCTGAGTGATAATAGCTTCGGAAGTCCACTTCTCTTTTACTACAGCGAGATAAATTATTGCAAAAACAATCGCCACAATGATCGTTATGACTATTGTTTTCTTTCCTTTCCATAATAGATTAATAATGTCCAAAATATCCGGCTCTACATCTTTACTGGTAATTGAATTACCTTCAGATGTTTTTCTGGAATGAGTAGACTGATTTTCGTAGCTCATAGATATTTTAACTCTTGAATGTTACTTAACAATATCGAAAAGATATCTTTTCATAGGGAAGGGATCAATTTGAAAAGGAAAACTTTAATATAAAACTCCCGCCGAAGCGGGAGGGAACTAAAAAATATATTAATTCAGCCATTCAGTGTGGAATACACCTTCTTTATCAGTACGCTTGTAGGTGTGCGCACCAAAGTAATCGCGCTGCGCCTGAATCAGGTTAGCAGGCAATACCGCTGAACGATAACTGTCATAGTATGCGATAGCAGCAGAGAACGTAGGTGTTGGGATACCGTTCTGTACGGCATAAGCAACCACATCACGCAGCGCCTGCTGATATTCATCCGCTACGTTTTTAAAGTATGGTGCCAACAGCAGGTTAGCAATGTTCGCATTATCTGCATACGCATCGGTAATCTTTTGCAGGAACTGAGCACGAATGATGCACCCTGCACGGAAGATTTTAGCAATCTCACCGTAGTGCAGATCCCAGTTGTTTTCATCAGAAGCTGCTTTCAGCTGTGAGAAGCCCTGCGCATAAGAAACGATTTTACCCAGGTACAAAGCACGACGAACTTTCTCAACGAACTCTGCTTTATCCCCGGAGATTGTTTGCACCGTTGGTCCGCTCAGTACTTTAGAAGCCGCCACACGCTGTGTCTTCAGAGAAGAGAGATAACGGGCGAACACGGATTCAGTAATGAGTGACAGTGGCTCACCAAGATCCAGAGAACTCTGGCTGGTCCATTTACCGGTGCCTTTGTTAGCTGCTTCATCAAGGATCACATCAACCAGATAGTTGCCGTCTTCATCTTTTTTAGTGAAGATATCTTTAGTGATATCGATCAGGTAGCTGCTTAGCTCACCTTCATTCCACTCACTAAAGGTTTTAGCAAGGTCATCATTGCTCAGGTTCAGAGCATTTTTAAGCAGGGAATAGGCTTCTGCAATCAGCTGCATGTCGCCATACTCGATGCCGTTGTGAACCATTTTCACATAATGACCCGCACCGTCCGGACCCATATAGGCCACGCACGCTTCGCCTTCTGCACGGGCTGCAATCTCAGTCAGGATAGGCGCAACCAGTTCATAAGCTTCTTTCTGTCCACCAGGCATGATGGAAGGCCCTTTAAGCGCACCCTCTTCACCACCGGATACGCCAGTACCAATGAAGTTGAAGCCCAGATCGGACAGTTCACGATTGCGGCGAATAGTATCTTTATAGAAGGTGTTACCGCCATCGATCAGGATGTCACCTTTATCAAGGTGCGGGGTCAGAGAAGCGATTGTTTTATCTGTGGCTTCTCCAGCCTGGACCATCAGGAGAATACGACGTGGCTTCTCAAGGGATTCAACAAACTCTTCGATGGTGTAGTAAGGCGCCAGTTTTTTGCCTTCATTTTCAGCGATGACTTCTTCCGTCTTTTCGCGTGAACGGTTAAAAATTGACACTGTATAACCGCGGCTCTCAATGTTGAGAGCCAGGTTACGGCCCATTACTGCCATACCTACAACGCCGATCTGTTGCTTGGACATTACCAACTCCTGTTTTAGGGACTCTACAAGTAGTTTGCAGAAAGAAACTACAAATGTACTTATGATGTTAACTCACCTTCGAAGATAAAGGGTAGCGATTGGTGTGATAGGATAAATTTGTCAGAATACCCCTAATTAATCAAGGCGTTAAATCTAAACTATTTAAAGTAAAATTGTTCACCGATAGTTGCACTTTCAAGAAAGGTTACACAGTTTTTTTCGTGCATTTCTTGTTCCGAAACAGACCATTCCGGTATCACTTTTGCGTAAGAAGGATCGAAGGGTCCCTCTTTCCACTCAAACAGAAAGGCTTTATCTGAAAGGCTTACTAATGTGTGAAAAGTGCCAGGAGGAAGCTGAACGGCGAAATTGAGATGATTTTCACCAAGTAAAATAATATTGGTTATAATACCGGCGTTATCAAAAATTAATAATTTCACTTCCCCTTCAATCACATGGAAGAATTCCCATTGATGAGATAATTCATGCATGTGAGGGGGTATATATGTACCATGAAGTAGTGCGATAGCTAAACGCTGGACCTTATCATCAAAGGAATCATGGATATTTTTATGTGCTCGCAGCCTTAAGGATAAAGCTGCTTTAGCGTAGAGATCGTTTTTAAAAGATTGATCAAATAAAAGCACGCCTCCTCCTGAATTAAATTAAATTAATATTTCTTCCAGACAATACGGTTAATATAATCAACATAACTGTGAATAATACGAACCACTTTATCCGAAACATTCGGCATACTGTAATCTGCGACGCGTCTTAATAATCGTACGTCACCTGATGGTTGACTATCAAGAATAGCAAGTGACTGCATGACACGTTCAACGCTTAAGCCAGTCATTATTACTGCGGCTTCTTCCATCCCTTCAGGACGCTCATGCGCTTCTCTGATATTGAGTGCTGGGAAATTAAGTATGGAAGATTCTTCAGTAATTGTACCACTGTCAGAGAGTACAGCTTTAGCTTCAAGTTGAAGCTTAATATAATCAGTAAAACCTAAGGGTTTTAACAGCTGTACATTGGGATGAAATGTCAGGTTATTTTCTTCGATTCTTTTTCTGGTTCGGGGATGAGTAGAAACAATAACGGGAAGATCATACTTTTCAGCCACAGCATTTAAGATATTTGCTAACTTATTTATATTGGAAGGGCTATCAACATTTTCTTCACGATGGGCGCTGACAACAAAAAAACCTCTGGAAGAGAGACCTAACTTAGTAAGAATATCAGAATGGGCAATTTTCTCTTGTTGAAGATTAAGCACTTCAAACATAGGACTACCCGTTTTGATGATACGATCCGATGGAATTCCTTCGGCCAACAAATATTCTCTGGCAATATCAGAATAGGTAAGATTCATATCAGATATATGGTCTACAATCTTACGATTTATCTCTTCAGGAACACGTTGGTCAAAGCAGCGATTGCCGGCTTCCATATGGAATACAGGTATTTTCCTGCGCTTCGCTGGCAGCGCTGCAAGGCAACTATTGGTATCACCAAGTACTAACATGGCATCAGGTTGAATCTCTGCCAGCAGTGCATCAATTTTTATTATGATATTGCCTATAGTTGTTGCAGCATTTTCCCCGGCAGCATCAAGGAAATAATCCGGTTTTTTTACACCCAAATCGGTGAAGAAAATCTCATTCAATTCATAATCATAGTTTTGGCCAGTATGAACAATAATATGATCACAATGTTCATCGAGTTTTTTAAGCACTGCCGATAAACGTATAATCTCTGGTCTGGTACCAACAACGCTAAGTACACGCAATTTCTTATCCACTTCACATACTCCAGGTTATTGTATCGGGCTTATCACGATCAAATATTTCATTTGCCCATAACATCACTACTAAACTCTCAGTGCCGATATTCTTTATGTTATGAGCCCAGCCAGGTATTGTATCAACGACTTTTATTTCATTTGAAGAAGCTTCAAACTCTATAATCTCACCCGTTACAATATTTTCGAATTTAAATAAAGCCACGCCTGATATCACAATAAACTTTTCATTTTTAGTATGATGATAATGACCACCACGGCTAATTCCCGGCTTTGCCGTGAAGAAAGAGAACTGACCGTACTCAGGCGTTTTTAGTATTTCCGAAAAGCATCCGCGATTATCTTCATAGACAGGGACTGTATATGAGAAATTTTCAGGCGGTAGGTAGCTTAAGTAAGTTGCATAAAGAGCACGAGTTAAGCCTGTACCTACTTTATCAGTGACCAGTGTTTTCCTGGATTCTTTAAAGGTATAGATTTTCCGAGCTAATTCATTTAGAGAAATAACATACGAATTGCCGACCTCGCAAAACACATCCTTGCCGCAATAATCTTTACTTATGTGTTTGATAAAACTACCTATAACATCATCTACATAAACTAATTCCAGTTTAAAATCCGGATTGTTAATTTGTAAAGGGATGTCATGAATAACATTATTACAAAAAGTGGCGACTACTGAGTTGTAGTCAGGACGACACCATTTTCCAAAGACGCCAGGTAACCTGTAGATAAAAGCATTAAGACTATCTTCTTCAACGTGCTTCAAAATTAATTGTTCGGCATTTTTTTTACTTCTACCGTAAGCATTATCTTTACTGGCCTGGCTTGAGGAGGTATAGATTAAAGTGACACCAGGATTATAGAGTGAAATCAACTCTAAAAGATGTTGAGTGAAATCCGTATTGCCACTGATAAACTCTTCATCTGAGTCAGGTCTGTTAACGCCAGCCAGATGATAAATAACATCAGCAGCAATGACCTTATCTTTTAATTCCGATCTATCATCACGATGACTAAAAGTGTCGACTGTACAAGGAAGTTCTTTTAAAGCAAAAAAAAGATTTTTACCTATAAAACCATTTGCACCAGTGATCAATATTGTAGACATTATCAATGCTCCGGTTGCACCCGATTTCCTTTAACAATTTCCTGCATAAAACTCAGTTTTAGCAATAATTTTTTAGTACCTTCAAGATCAAGTCTCTGAGTATTGTGAGAATTGTAGTCTACAATTTCGGCAATTTTCTTTTCGCCCTGATCGAAAAACTTCCCATAATTCAAATCACGATTATCAGCAGGTATACGGTAATAGTCACCCTGATCTTCGGCATGAAGCATCTCTTCACGAGTTAACAAGGTTTCGTAAAGTTTTTCGCCGTGGCGTGTACCAATAATATTAATCTGATGACCTTGCTTGCCCATTAAATCAACGATGGCATGAGCAAGCACCTGGACAGTAGAGGCGGGAGCTTTTTGTACAAAAATGTCTCCATTATTACCGTGTACAAAAGCATGAAGTACTAAGTCTACTGCATCTTCTAAGCTCATCATAAAACGAGTCATTTCTGGATCTGTGATACTTACAGGTTCACCAGAAAAAATTTGATTTACAAAAAGAGGGATAACAGAACCTCTTGAAGCCATAACGTTCCCATAACGTGTGCCACAGACCACCGTATTAGATGAAGTTAGGTTACGAGCTTTGGCAACCATAATCTTTTCCATCATTGCCTTGGAAATTCCCATGGCATTAATTGGATAGACGGCCTTATCTGTACTGAGACAAACGACACGTTTAACGTTTTGATTAATAGCTGACTCAATGACATTTTCTGTGCCTAATACGTTCGTTTTTACCGCTTCAAGAGGATAAAACTCACATGAAGGAACTTGCTTCAAAGCAGCGGCATGAAAAACAAAGTCTACCCCACGCATTGCATGAGTGATACTTTGATAATCCCGAACATCGCCGATATAGAATTTAAGCTTGTCATTTTTATATTTTTTACGCATATCGTCCTGTTTTTTCTCGTCACGACTAAAAATGCGTATTTCAGCTATATTTGTTTCTAAAAAGCGGTCCAGGACAGCATTACCGAATGAACCTGTTCCACCAGTAATCAAGAGAGTTTTGTTATCGAACATAATTAACCTTCATTCTTTAATATGGATAAAATTTCGTCTGCTGCTGCAGCTACAGTGAACTTTGCGTGATAGAGTATCTCCGCATTTTTCCCCATTGCCGTCCTTAATTCTTTGTTTTCCAACATAGACAAAGCATCCTGCAAAAATTGCTCGTCATTGCCATTGACAGTAACCAGACCTGCATTATAGTGATCAATGGTATCCTGTAAATCATTACCGGCGTTTACGCTCCCTAAAATAGGAATTCTGTTAACCATGTACCCGAGAATTTTTCCGGGAAAATTATGGCTTTTATGATGCTTATTTAAGGTAAATAAACCTACATCAATTTCTTTAAGTAACGACTTAAACTCATTTTGGGGAACGGATTTAATATAGGTAATATTGGTAGCTTTATTTTCTTCTATTTCTTTCAAAACCAGAGGAACTTCATCCCCTTCGCCAACAAAAAGAAAATGCGCCGCACTATTATTCTCTAACTTTTTAGCTAACCTTAGTATATTACCCATATCCTGTGCAGTGCCAATGTTTCCACCGTAAAAGAAAATGACCTTATCCTGTAGTCCAAACTTTTCTCTCAAATGATAATCTTGGATAGGTATATTATTATTTGCCCAGTTATAAAGTAAACTTGTCTTGTAAGTTTCACCATACTTTGTTTTGAAGAAAGCAATATTAGCTGGGGATTGAATACCTATTATATCAGCAGAGTTATAGTTTAACTTTTCAAAAAATCTAAAATATAGCGCTAAAAGTGAATTACTTTTAATCATTCCATTATCAATAATCCACTGAGGGAAGAAATCCCTTAAAATAAGATAGCTTTTACAACTATTCTTCTTTTTTAGATAGCGAGAAAAATTACCCCAAAATATGGAGGGGGAATAATTTATAATTAAATCAAAAGACTTTCGTTCATGAACTGGTCGCGTATATTTTTTCGCATTATGAGATAACAAGCTTTCATTGATACCTCTTTTAACAAAACTGCAATTTTTTATAGGGCCAAGTTTAAATTGACAAACTTCAACTCCGTCCAGCATTGTTATATGCATTTTGTCTTTCATCACTTTTGGCGTGAAGACGGTCACGCTAAATCCTTTCGACAAAATTTCGCATGCCAACTCGTGCATCATTTTGGCAGCAACTTTAGTACTATCAGGGAAGTAATCATCAATAAGAATAGCTACATTCTTTTTACTATCTATTTCCATATAATATACTCATATACTTTTGCGCACGTTGACGAGCGTTTGGGATAGCGTTGAATAGTTGCTTGCCGGTTTCTATTTTACTTACCCTTGATAGATCATCACTGAATGCAGATAATATTTTATTCGCCATATCTTCAATATTTAATGGATCGAAATAATAAGCTGCTTCAGAACAGATGGTTCTGGCAAAGCTTCTGTCAGAAGTTAGAATGGTTTTTTCCATAAACATTGCTTCAGCGTAAGAAGCACTAAAACATTCCAAAAGAGTAGGAAGAAAAAGTGCATCAGACATCTCATATAACGGCGGACACTGATAAATGGATACTGTTCCTAAGGTAACTACTCTGTCTTTCAAATTATCGGGTACATCATCTAAAAAACTCGGTTCAACGGTAGTAATGAATTTATAATGTTCAGGCAACCGCTTTATCAACGCTTTTATACACTCAAGATTTTTGTGTGGATAGTTATGCGAAATACACAACAACCAAATATCTTCAAGCTTTTTAAGCGGTAACCTTTGAATGATTGTCTGATCGTACAACTCTTTTTTTCCATAAACATCTGAGACAGTATTGGAGACAGTAAAAACAAATTGTGAATTATAATTGAGCAATTTTGCTACTTTTTCACTAACATCTTCGGTCTCTGTGACGATAATATCCGCATTTTTTTTAAAATAATAAGGTTGTAAAAACCGCAACAGCTGTTTTTTTAACTTTTCTTTAACGCTGAGGGTTTTGTAAATATCATGGGTATCATAAATTAGCCAGGGCAGTGCAAAACCAACCATATGTTTTGAAACCTTAGGACTCCAGTAGCTAGGTCCAAATATAGTAAAAACTTTATCTATATTGTTTTCAATGACAATCTGGTCTAATTTTTTTCTCACATCAAAGTTCAGTAATCCGGAGGGCGATTTTTCGATGATGATTGCATTTAGCTTCGCCTCTTCAGAAAGTTGCTTAAAGACTGACAAAGAAACGGCGGCAACGAAAGGTCTTTTATCAGAGGTCAACTCATTGATAACTGAGATGCCCACTTGCATCCCTCCACCAACATTCAAATTACTGGCGTTTATCAGTAGCATTATTTATCTCTATTTTTCCAATGATAATCTACAGCTTTTTCTCGCGTTTTATCGAACCTGTGGCTTCCATCATTTGAAATTAACAGATAATTTTGATAAGGAAGGAACTGATCCTTGAAGTAATCGTCCTGGCTGAGTCGATAAAAGCTCACCATAAGATAAGAAATGATAAAAAGCGTAAACACTATCCGATTTAAATAACGGCCAAAAGAATATATTACAAGAGTAGCCATACAAACAAACGCTGGTAAAAAGTATTCATCCAGACGAGAACTGATCGTGCCGAACCTTCCTATGTACACATCTAAAAAAATCATAAATATGATTATTTTTTCAACAATCAGATGCCCAGCATTTAGTGCGTCTTTCTTAATTAAATGTTCTTTTCTGTAATAATAAGATAATAAAATAATTAACTTAAAGGCAAGGCTGAATGTTATTACAGGACTTATATTTGCTGGAGTTGTATAGGAGAGCAACTTTTCTGTATAGGAATTATGGATAACCAATGAAATGAGATTTATTAAAATCTCAATTGGATAAAAACCTACCAGGGCCAGTACAAATCCAGGTAAAAGCAAATATTTATAAAATTTTATGTTTTTGCTTTTTATCATAAATGGCAAAATAAACATTAATATAGCCGATATATGACATATCGTCGCAATGAGTGCATAAATATAGTATATTTTTCTTTTATTATTTATAAAATAAACTAATCCAATATAAAAAAATGTTACGGCTAATATCTGTCTAATCGCTTCGATATTAAAAACAGGACTTAATGCAAAATAGCATCCTAATGCAAATACTGGATAATAACTCAATTCTTTAAAAAATTTATTTAAAACGACCACTGATAATAGCGTTATACCAAAAACAAAGACCCAGTAAGATATTCCCGTTAATGACAATAATATTGAAATCAACTGATAGCCAGGTTCTAATGTCAATGTTATCGTACTACCGTTGAAGAAGTCCCGATACAACAACCAATCAACGCCAACCTCGTAACGAAAGCCTATAATTGTAATAATTATTATTGATGCTGTAACTTTTAGAAAGGGAGTTAACCCTTTAGTCCCCACATTTACTAAACCAAGGAAAAGTAAAGAGCTTATATACCAGTAGTAAGTAATCATAATTTAACTCAGTTTAGTATAAATTTTACTTTTATAAACAGTCAATAATACGACTAAAGTTATCAGAACCTTAATGGTAATTGAAGGCAGGATGTTCAGATTATTTATAAAATAAGTTGCCAGCAATACTAATGTTAATCCTATAGAAAAGAAAAATAAATATGAGATCGGTATAATATTATTTTTTGTATAGAAAGTTGCAACGGTATAATGGAACAGGCAAAGCATAAAATATGAAAATACAGTTGCCCATGCTGCCCCTATTATCCCATATCTTGGTATTAAATAATAATTAACCACGACATTAACTACCAAAGCTAAAAGCGTAGCTATAGAAATAAGCACACTTTTCTTATGATAAAATACAAAATTAGCAAAGCACATATAAAGATGTATAAGTGAATTACCAAATATAATAACCGGGACTATTTCGGCACCCTGATAATAACTTTTATCAGCCAGAATCATAATCATCTCGTTGCTAAATAGTATAGCCAAAGCAGAGATGGAAAATATTATAATTGTACTATTTAGAATAGTTTCTTTTATCTTATTATCATTCTTGTTATCTAACAATTTATAAAGCCGAGGTTGCCATGAAGCATTCCATGCCATAACAACCACTATGATGCACATTCCCAGGTTATATGAAAATGAGTATATTCCTGCATCATAAACTCCAAGCATATCTGCGATCATGAGTCGATCGGCTTGAGAAAGTAATGAATTTGAGAGTACATGTACAATCAGAGGTACACTAAAGAGAAGCGCATCTTTGATATCAGCAGATCCTCGTGGGAATTTAATTATCTTTTTAATTCGAGGAAATATATAAAATAAAATTAATAAACTTATTATCAGCTGAGAGTAAACTTTAGAAAGATATTGCTGCGAAGACATAAAATAGGCAAATATGAATATGGATATTACTTCAGTAACTTTGCTAGCTACATTTAATCGAACATATTTTAAACTTTGCTTAGATGCCTGTAGATAACTTGAATATATGTATATATACGATAACAGAATACATATAGTTATAACCCATATAAGATCCTTTCCGTCTATTCCCAGCAGTTTGCTCAGGGGATCACGATAAAGAGGTTCAAATATTAATATTAATATTTGGAAAGGAATCAGAAATACAATGATACTTCCAAGATAGTTATTAAAATTCTCATTGGATTTCATATAACGGTTCATAACTGCATTTTGCATATTCAAACTTACGAATACATAGAGAATCATTATAGCTGTATTGATAAGTGACAACTTACCATACTGGACAGGGTCCAAAATCCGGGACAATAATGGCAATGAAATAAATAAAAACCCTTTAACAAAAAGATCTCCTACAGCATAATTCAGGAAATCTTTTATTGTTTTATTTTCTTTTTTATTTTCCATTTTATACAGCATCAAGGTATACGGTGACTTTCTTATCCTCTAATTGAGATAAGTCGATTTGATTAACGACATCTTTATAAGTACTAAAATGCAAATTCATTTCATGGATAGCATCCAACATCGTTTTTCCGCCTGGAGACAAAGAAAAAACGATCCCTGCTTTTAAAGCCAATACAAGATCATTTTTGCATCCGACTCGATCGCTAATTATTAATGGAAGCCGGCAACTTAATGCTTCTTCTACAACCAACCCCCATGGTTCCGACCTGGAAGGGAGGATAAAGACATCGGCTCTTTTATATACCTGATCTAACTCTGAATTATTAACATGGCCCAAAAAAATAATATTCTTTTTTGATTTAGTTTTAAGCTCTTCGGATAGTGGACCTTCACCTACTACATACAAAATATTTTCAACGTTGTTGAAGGTGTCAATGAGTTCTGAAACATTCTTTTCTGCTGATAAGCGCCCGACATAAATATAAGAAAGATTTTCCGCTGATTCTACCTTCGGATCAACTTGTGCAGTTGTGAAATTTTTACTCAATATCCCTACACCATGCGTTTCAAAAATTTTTCCTTTGAAGTTGGCTTTTTCTAAAATTTCTTTTTGCAGTTCACCTGAAGGAAAAGCTTTACTCATCCTCGACATAAATACCCGTTTAATCAGCCACGGCAAGCCTGTAGATTTGGTTTCAAGAATGCTACTTTCAATAACGATGCCATTTTTTTTCTTAGGTATGATAAATGCCAGAAACATCAATTCAATAATTTCCCAGCCAGGATATATTAAATTTTTATATGAAATGCGTTTAAGGTCTTTTATAATTTTTAAAAGCGTTTTACCTTTATCTCTTTTTTCGAAAGGAATATCGTTGATTACCACATGTTCAAAATAAATATCTCTTGAGATAAAATCTTCATTCCTTATTACTGAACTGTCAGAAATAAAGATGACTTTTATTTTTATTCTTTTTGCCAATTCATTAAATAAGTTTATTTTATAAAAGGAAGGAACATTCGTTATAAACACATAATCATAATATTTATCAGGCATCTGTTTTCCCATTGAAAAACTTATCATATAATCTTTGACAGTTTTTCCCATCTGAATATCTGTTTATCAATGAATTTATTTCTTTCCTTTTTAAGAAAAATTCATCTTCTGATTTTAGTAAATGATCCAATTCCTGAATTACTTCACTTTGCTTTAATACTTTTCTCCCCGGCATCCAGTACTCTACCGGTTCCAAAGTATAGCCGCCCCTCAAGGCTGAGTACTCTTCAAGATCTGGTATTAGAAAAACGATAGGTCTGTTTAGGATAAGATAATCAAAATACACAGATGAGTAATCGGTAATTAATAAATCAATTTCTGCCAAAATACTATTAACATCTATATTTTTACTTTTGCAATAATCAGAAGTAATAACCTTAATATTATCTGACTCAATACTTTCAGGTAATAACTTTTCCTCGAAGGGATGAAACTTTAAATACAAAACAATATTATTCTTTTCAAGATATTGTTTTAGTGATTCCAGATGAAAATCTTTTACCCGGAAAAAATTATTATCATCTATACCTTTGCCGTCAGAAAAATCATCATTATTTGTATTTTTCCTGAAGGTCGGCATGTAAAGTATTTTTTTATGATTTCCTGACTTTGGTTCAAGAATGTTTATGTTATTGAACAGATAATCATTTCTGGGTTGACCCAGGACATGTACCTTACTGGCATCCTCTTTAAATGAAGAGGCAATAATTGCGCGCATAATTTCTGAGGTAGCAATGCGTTCAGCTGGGAAAGCTTCCATATTACCAGCCTCAGAATCTGCCAGATAGCCAATCTTTTTTAATGGCATCCCATGCCACAAGCTGAGATAAATTTGTTTTTTCGATTTTATGCCGATCATTTCATTATGTGTAGTTATTATGTATTTACTTCTTACATATAACCATATTGCACGTAACGATTTTTGTTTAACATAGCGGACACCGTCTGAAAGTCCATTGCCGTGCATATCTTCTTTCAGAAACCAAATTAATTCATATTCTTTATGATGTTTATATAAAAACTCATAGAACGCCATGCCATTGCCAGTAAAATCTGGATTAGTAATAAAAATAACACGTTTATCATTTTTGGGAACCAGGCCGTTAATAAAAGCCGCTATTCTTTTAGCTACCCGATTTATTTGTTTTTTTAATTTCATTTTAAACTTTTTACCACTTCAATAATCTCAGTCGTTGAAATTGAAGGCGTTCTCGGTAAATAGAGCACTTCACAAACATCTTTAACCCAGTCAAACCGTCCTGCCCAATCATCTCCCATGATTAAGATGTTGGCCTGATGGGATTTTATGTACTCTTTTTTAAGCTCCAGTGATTCTTCTATAAAAACTTCATCAACAAATTTAAGTGACTGAATAATTCGACACCTGTCAGCTTGAGAATAAACCGGATAGCGCTGTTTTTTACTGAAATTCAGCTCATCAGATGAAACGCCGACAACAAGATAGTCACCCATCTCCGCTGCTCTTTCCAGAATATTAATATGGCCTACATGAAATACGTCAAATGTGCCAAAAGTTATTACTTTTTTCATATTTTCCTCAACTACAATTTTTCATCCGGCCACAGAAAGAAATTGCTGGCACAGGCATTAGTTAATGCTTCTGCAAGTATTCATATGGATATTTTATGAACGTTTTTATCAAGACTGCCCTGCCTTGCAGAATTTTTTACCAGAGCGAACCAGATAAGAGTACTATTTTAACCACGCTACCGCCCCTGGCTATCGCTACCAGTCGCGTCGAATAACTCATTCTGCTTTACAATCAGGGTAAATGCGGGCTTTAAGAAAGCACAGAAAGACTAACTTAAGCACAACGCAGGATAGCAAAAACCATGAAAATTCTCATTCTTCCCTGTCATCAAAAACAACTTTTTCTCTGCTAAATTCGCCTGTGTGCTGGCGCAAGCTCACATTTTGCCCGTTTGTAAAAGCAAAAAACTCCCCTGAGGGAGTTTAGTTGAAAACCGGGTGCGCTCAACAATCAGCGATAACCGTCAGGATTTTTACTCTGCCAGTTCCAGGTATCACGCATCATCTCGTCGATACCACGCGATACACGCCAGTCCAGCTCTTTATCGGCCAGAGAGGCATCCGCCCAGAAGGCAGGCAGGTCGCCAGCGCGACGCGGCGAGATCTGATAAGGGATCTCTTTCCCGGCAGCTTTCTCAAACGCTTTCACCATCTCCAGCACGGAGTACCCTACTCCAGCACCAAGATTATAGGCTTTGTAACCTTCAACCGCTGATATATGGTCCAGCGCTTTAAGATGACCTTCAGCCAGATCCATCACGTGGATGTAGTCACGCTCGCCTGTACCATCTTTGGTTGGGTAGTCACCGCCAAAGATGCCTAACTTTTCCAGACGTCCAATGGCAACCTGCGCAATATAAGGCAACAGGTTATTAGGGATACCATTAGGATCTTCACCTATCTGGCCAGACTCGTGTGCGCCTACCGGGTTGAAATAGCGCAGCGCGATGGTTTTGAATTCCGGGTTCGCTTTGGCGTAATCACGCAGGATAAACTCAACCATCAGCTTCGAGGTGCCGTATGGGCTGGTCGTGCCCCCGATTGGCGTGGTTTCCACATAGGGAACCGGTGCATCTGCGCCATAAACGGTGGCAGAGGAACTGAAGATAAATTGATTAACTCCAGCTGCCCGCATCTCTTCCAACAGCACCAGCGTACCGGTGACGTTGTTCTGGTAATACTCCAGCGGCATGCGGGTAGATTCTCCTACCGCTTTCAGACCGGCAAAGTGGATAACAGCGGTGATAGCGTGCTGAGCAAACAGATCGCGCAGGCAGGCGCGATCCAGAATGTCACCTTCGCAAAAAGTTGCCGTTTTACCTGCCAGCTTTTCTACGCGGTTAAGGGATTCAGGTGATGCATTACTCAGGTTATCCAGTACCACAACGTCGTCGCCGCGCTGTAAAAGCGTCAGCACCGTGTGAGAGCCGATGTAACCCGCTCCACCCGTTACTAAAATAGCCATGTTGACTCCTTGCAACCACGCAGTGCGTGGCTGTGTGGGTTATTTAGCGAGGATCTTTTTGATTTCTTCGCGGAACTCACGTCCCTGCGCATTGTTTCTCAGGCCCCAGGAAACGAAAGCTTTCATGTAGCCCAGTTTACGGCCACAGTCGAAGCTGGTGCCAGACAGTTGGTGCGCATCAACAGGCTGTTTTTTGGCAAGGTTTGCAATGGCATCGGTCAGCTGGTAACGATCCCAGGCGCCCGGCTCAAGATTTTCCAGTTCTGCCCAGATATCTGCTGAGAGCACATAGCGGCCAACGGCAGCCAGGTCTGAATCCAGCGTCTGTGGATTTGCTGGTTTTTCAACGAAGTCCAGAATCTGGCTGATCTGGCCTGGGTTATCCATAGTCTCCTGGGTTTTCACCACGGAGTATTCAGAAAGGTCAGCCTCTGGCATATGGTGAACCAGAACCTGGCTGCGCTGTGTTTCTTCAAAGCGAGCAACCATTGCCGCGAGGTTATAGCGCAGCGGATCGGCAGTAGAGTCATCCAGCAGGATATCTGGCAGCACAACCACAAACGCTTCATCATGCAGCATGGGGCGTGCGCAAAGAATGGAGTTAGCAAGGCCCAGCGGCTGAGGCTGACGCACGTTCATGATCGTCACGCCTGGCGGACAGATAGACTGAACTTCGCTCAGGAGCGAACGCTTGACGCGCGCTTCCAGCAGCGCTTCCAGTTCATAGGAAGTATCAAAATGGTTTTCAACCGCATTCTTGGACGCGTGGGTGACCAGAACAATTTCCTTGATGCCGGCTGCCACACACTCATCAATGATGTACTGAATCATTGGCTTGTCGACAACGGGCAGCATCTCTTTAGGAATGGCTTTTGTAGCAGGGAGCATATGCATACCCAGACCCGCAACGGGGATAACTGCTTTAAGCTTGGTCATATTTTTTCCATATAAATGAAGTAAAAAACGTATAACGATTATGCATTAAAGAGATGATTCACAAGTATAATCTTAATCTGAAAATTTAGCAGCGGCTGGCCAGCATTCTGCCAGCCTTTTTTAGAACAATTCCCACTAAACCCTCTGAGCTTTAAAATAAAAAAGGCAACCGTGGATACGGTCACCTTTTTTCTTAATAAACCCATTCAGATTAAAGCCAGCCGGCAAACCATTCAGGCATCACAAAGAGGTTGTAATAACTCACCAGTCCCATAATGCCCACAAACACAACGGAAACCGATACCCATTGTCGCGCATAAGACAGAAACGGAATGCCAATAACGGGCTTAATGAAGAACGGATGCGCAAAGGCAGAGATCAACACCTGCGAGATCGACAGCGTAAGCGCCACGTACCAGACGTTCGGGTAGAACCAGGTTGTTGCCAGCACCAGTACCACAATGATACTTGCCACCACATTCCAGTAGAACTCCACGTTAGTGCGTCCGTTGGCCTGAGAGATAGCGCCGGTCAGTCCCCCCATTGGCCGCAGCATACCAAATAGCAGCATCAGCGGGATAAGATGCCCTACCGCTTCATGCGACGCGCCATACAGCACGCGGACAATAACCGGCGAGAGAATACCAATGGCCAGATATATCAGGCTGCTGAACAGCATGATGGCTAACGTTCCTTTCAGGAACAGCTTCTGTAGCTGCGCCGGTTCATGCTGCTTCTCGGCAAATCGGGGCAAAGCCAGACGGTTGATAACCGGCGTAACCAGCTTAAGCGGCTGCAACACCAGCTCTTTCGCCAGAGAGTAGATACCCAACATCTCTGCGCCCATCACTTTCCCGACAATCAGGGAATCGGCCTGCGTTCGTAGCTGATTAATGGTCTGCGAACCCAGCTGATAGACGCCATATTTCATTGAGCTGAAGAAGGTTGCTTTATCAAACTCAAAGGTAGGCCGCCACGATTTTTCACCAAACCAAATCATGCATAAAATACGCATCGCGGCGTTGGCAAACAGACCCAAAATAACGGCTGAGACATTAAGAGGCGTTAAATAAAGCAGCGCGACCGTTAAGGCAAAAGCCAGAAACTTGGTCACCATCTCTATTTTTGCCAGCAGCACCATTTTTTTGGCTTTAATAAAATGCGCCTGATATTGCGACAGCGAACCAAGTATCAGGAAATTAAGGCTGGTCAGCATGATCAGCCCGGTCAGTTGCGGAAGATGATAAAAATAAGCAATTGGCCAGGCGATGGCGATCAGCAACAGACCGGTCAGCAGGCTGAGCAGCACGTTTACCCAGTAAATGGTGCTTTGCTCTTTACGGGTAATATTCTGGCGATGCACGATGTAGCTGCTCATCCCCATATCCTGCAGCACCATTGCCACCGCAAGGATGGCGTTGATGATGGCGAGGATCCCCAGCTCATGGGCTTCCAGCTTACGTGCCAGCACGCCCAGTTGAACAACCTGCAGAACCGCGGCAAAACAGGTGCCACCGAACAGCCATACGGCCTGATTTTTTAGACTACTCACACCAGTTGCTCCAACAGCTGTGCCAGCTCACGGTAGGCTATATGTTGGTTGAATTCCGTTTCAACTTTCTTTCTCGCAGCTGCCACGACCGGGGCAACATCCACTTCACCTTTCGCCAGCTTGAGTAAGATCTCGCTTAAGGCTTTGGCGTCCCCTTCCGGTGCCAGCCAGCCAGAGACATTATTTTCAATCAGCTCCGGGATACCGCTGTGATCGGTTGAGACCACCGGCAGACCAACCGCCATCGCTTCCATCAACGCAACCGGGATGCCCTCCATATCGCCATCCGCAGCGGTAAGAGAAGGCAGCAGGAAGATATCCGCCTCATCGAGGTAGCGTTTGATCTCTTCCTGCGGCTTAAAGCCCACCATTTTGACGCAATCTTGCAGATTTGCCTTGCGGATGGTGTTGCTCAGCTCCTCTTCCATATCACCATTGCCAATAATGGTGTATTCGAAGTTTGCCCCCTGCGCCTTGAGGAATTTGCACGCTTCCACCGCCACACCCAAACCTTTTTTCTCGGTCAGACGGGCAACGGAAAGAATACGCAGTGGAGAATGCAGCGCATCCCGGATCTTCAGATTGAATTTTTCCGGCTCGATGCCCATGCGGGTAACATGAATCTTCTCTGGCGGACAGCCCAAAGCGATCAGTTTTCGCTCCCACAAATGGCTGATAGGCAGCAACAGTTCCGTCTGACGAAAAAGATTCGCATAATCCTGTTTGTGCTCGTCCAGAATATGACGGCGGGAGATATCCGCACCGTGGAACACGGTCGCCTGCTTGCCCTTCAGAACGCCAAGCTCCCGCAGTTTGTTGGCCAGCGCACCGGCATAGCCGAAATGCACCAGAAAAACGTCAGCGGTGAAGGTCTGCTTCGCATGGGCCACAATGGCTGGCAGCAGCAGCTTGCCGGACTGGGCGCCATAGCGCCCAACGTTAAAGGATTTGAGGGTAGTCATGCTCAGGATCTTAGGCAGCACAATCTGTAAACGCTGCTTCAGCTTTTCCGCATTGGTCACCTTATCTTCTGGCAGCAGATAGTGCGTTCTCTCTGCCAGATTGTAGCGATCGAACGCACCATGACGATTCACCAGATCGCCAGGAAACACCGAGATGATCTCAACGTCATACCCACTGTCGATAAAATGGGTGACCTGATTCAGCACAAAAGTTTCTGACGAGACCGGAAATCGCGTTGTGAAAAAAGTTAGTTTCATCGATTCACCCTAAAATCTTAACAACATCTTCGGTGATGGTATTCCCCAAAATCTTTTCCTGCGCTACCGCGTTATCAACCTGCTGTTTAACTGCATCATAGTTGTCGAGAATGCCGTTAACTTTGGCAATGATGCTGCCATCCATCAGGCTTTTCACGTCGGTTGCCATCTCTGGCAGGCCGAGTTGATTCATGACGCCGAGCGATTTGTGTTCATAGTTAATCGCCACGGCGGGGGTACCGAAGTTCATGGAGATGATTGCAGAGTGCAGACGAGTGCCGATTGTTAAATGGCTATGTGCTAAAAGGATACCCAGTTCAAGGTCATTAAACTCATCCATGATGACGTGATACTTTTCTTGCTGAACCACGTGGTCGCGCAGCGTTACTGCTACCATGCGGTCATCTTTATTGTAACTGTCAATACCGGTACAGGTAGACAATGCCACAACCTGGTAACCTCTGTCGATCATTGCGTTGATCACCTTTCCAAACGCCATCTCATACTCCTGCTGTGTTACCCCAAGACGCTTGTCGAAAGGGGCCAGTTCACGCACGGTAATGGCGATGGTTTTTGTTGAGGCGATCAGTTTCTGCCAGTGCAGCAGGTTATGACTTGGCTCTTCCACGGCGCGGGCGCGCACCAGGAAGGCGGTATCCGCCCCTGACTGGACTCTTTCTGTCGAGATGTGACTCTTTTTCATCATATCCAGACTGACGCTTTCTCGTAATACCAGGCTATTTACCCTGGAAAAAACGAAGTTAGCAATTTTGTTAAATCTCTCTTTCTGAAAAGGCCCAACGCTATGACCAATCAGGTAAATTGGCTTTTTTGCCAGCAGAGCGCAGAGGGAATGCTCAAACTGTAACGGACCATAAAGGTCGACAAAGAATGACCCCCCAACCTGAATAATCGCATCATACTGCTGTAGCTTATGGGTAAAAGCCTGAAGGTATTTCGGCACGGCAAAATATTTGAAAAAGCCCCTGCCGCTGATGTGAGCCATCATAATTTTTGGCATCAAACGGCGCTTAACTTTATCACTAATCTTACTGGTTTTTTTTGACTCGTTAAAAAGTTCATCTGGCAGGATTTTTTGTTGTAACAGATAGCCAGAGCTGGTTGGATAGCGGCTAATCACATCAATCTCAATGTCATTCCTAGCAAAATTAAGCGAGTCAATAATCCCGCGTAAAATAGCACCATCACCACGATTCCCACAGGTGTGATTGCCAACCAACAAAATCTTCATATGACCCCACAATTTTTGTGCATTATTACAATATATTATTAACTAACAGGCGCTAACAAATAAGTATATTTATCCGAAAATCAAAAAATTACCTTATCACGGGCAAACAGCGTGAAAGGGAATGATAGGGCCATCCCCCTGGGCCTGAACAGGGGAATGGGGAGACAGCCCGGGCAGTAATCAAGGCCTCTGCTTAAGGGAAAAATAAGGGATCGCAACCTGCTGCCCGTTTACGACCATCGAAATATAGCCATCAGGCTGAGAGGTTTCGACCTGATCGGCGCTTAAATGACGCGATTTAACCAGAAGATCTCCTTGCTCGTTAGCCCCGATGCCCGCCATACCGTTATGCAATGAAAAACGTTTTACCGCGCGGTATGTATTGTCATCTTTTGGCGGGTTTTCGGCCTCCATATGGCTATCGAATCGCGCGCACTGACCGCTGGCAAAACGATCTTTAGCGGTGGTTTTAATCAGCACTATTGCAGAGCCTATCCATCCCGCTAATTTTACATAAACCCGGGTATTGGCATCCTGCTCCCTGGTATATATAACGTCGAGGATTGGGCTACTGCCCTCTGCATGCCAGCTGGCCTCAAAACCCTTTACTTTACGTTGCAGAGTAACAAAGGCGCTGCCCCCCGTATTGCGATCGTTGACGACATCTTTCAGCGGGCTCTTATCCGTGCCGTTGCTGAATTGTGACTGACCCAGCAATTCAATTTGCCAGCTGTCACCCACATCCGGGGTATGAATATTCCCCAGCTGATACCATTTTTCCTGATTACTGTGGTTAGCAATGCGGAAGCGTGAGGTCAGATAGTTATATTTCATGCTACCGTCTACCGCGATACCATATGATTCCACGCGGGTAGAACCACGCTCAAAAGCGCTCAGCCACTCTTCGCCAATCTGTGCATTATCAATCCAGCTACCTGCCTGCAGGTTAGTCTGGCGCATGTTCAGCCTGGAGAAGTGCGATATCAGAGGGTTTTTACAGGCCTCAATGCTCAGGGCATCAATTATCCACTGGCCGTTAGAAATATCGCCCGGGAACTCACTATGTTCAATCCAGCCATTATGAATCAGTGACTGGGTACAGCGGGGCAAATTCAGCACTTTTCCCTGGGAACAATGCTGGACATTGAAATTTGACAACTCGATAGCGGTGTTATGGTCCCAGTTGCCTTTTTTAGTCAGAGACCAGACTCCTTTAATGACATCACCAGTACAATAATTGGCGTACCATTGATCGATTTTACAATCGAGGGTGTCAATCAGGCTGAGTGAAACCCCGCCAACATTGAGGAATCGCAGACAGGAACCCCGGAAATACTGGCCAGCAGGACAAGTGTTATGGAAGAAGCCCTGTGTATTGGAATGATCTTTGCTCTGCCCATCAAAGCTAATATTGCTGACTTCAACCCAGCGGGCATTAATCCTGAAAAGAAACTCTGATTTGCCGTCAGAGACCAGTGTTGTCGAGGGAAAATAGCCGAAATTAACAGGTGCGCCTGCAAGGCGGAAAAAACGAATATATTTTTCTGAAATATCAAGAGAGGAGATAAAGAAGCGTCCGGCTGGGAACTGGATTGAAAGTGTTTGATTATTATTCTGTGCCCAGTGATACATGGCTAGGACGGCGGGTAAACTGTCGGTTTTTCCGTCCGCAATAGCGCCAAAGTCAAACAGAGTAATACGGTTGAGATCATCGCTTATGCGACGCCAGTGGAAATCTTTGCCCGATGAGGCAATATATCCCCCATCATCCTCCGCCGCACTCATTTCACCCACAAATGCCCCACCGCCAACTTCTGAGCCGTCATGCCAGCCCTTAAGGCGCACTTTTGCTCCTGCGAACAGCGGGCGAGTCTGCCGCAACGCTGCATAAGATGCAATTTCACCAATTAACTGGTACCCTGCCGGCTCGGCCAGGCGACGGCTAAACTCAGCACCGCCATTATTTTTCACGTCCGGAACGTAGAAAAGTTGCTCATCACGATCATTATGCAGCGCCATGGAATATTCGCTGTCTGACCATAATGCACCCTTCTCAGTAATGAATTTTTTCAGGGTTTCGCTGTTCAGGGTAATGGGTTGCTGTAGCAGTCCCACCTCGCCATTGGCATTTTTAAAAAAAACATCCACGAGGTTCTGTGGCTTAGTGGGATCGGTTCCCGCCTTACCAATATAGAGTTTTCCGATGAAATCACGCCAGAATTGCTCCGGCATGGTAAAAACATCATCAGGTGAAAAAATCGGAACGTCACTTTTCGGGATCGCATCTGTCGGTACTTTTTTCAGCTTTACCTGATCCCAGTCTTCGCTACGGCCCTGTGCTGGCAGCGAATTTAAAGCTGCTGTCGCTACGATAGATGAAAATGCTGTTCTGATTAATTCTCTGCGTTTCATATAAAATTCCGTGGGTTAGTGAATATGTCTTTACTGTGACACCCAGAAGTATTTCCCAATTCAGATACACACGGATTAGCTAATCCTTAATCTATCCTTTCCGGTCTTTCTCATAGAGAAAACGCATTACTTTGACCGGCATAACCCGGGTGGAGGTGCGAATAAAGAAATAGAGCGTGCCATTAATGAAATTAGTCTGTTTGAGTTTCATTTTGAGGCTGTAGAGTTGAATTTCACTTTTTATATACGTTATTCCGCGACGTTTATCGACCATATCGCTGCCAGCTCTGACTTTCATTAGGATGTCATGCAGGTTCGCTACCTGATAGCCTAGGGCAAGCATCCGCAACCAGAGATTATAATCTTCCATAAACAGATGGTGCTGATAGCTACCAGCAGCAATCACCTTATCTTTGCGGAACACCACGCACATATGGTTAAAGGGATTTTTCATTCTGGCAAATTGCCGGATATCATTATTGCCAAGCGGAAGCCTCTTCAGCCGCTCCTTGCCAAACTCGTCAAACTCAATGACCGCCGCGCCCAACAGGGCCATATCAGGATGCGCTTCCATGTAGGCAATTTGCTTTTCAAAACGCTCCGGCAGGCAGATATCATCGGTATCCATACGTGCGACAATATTATGGGAACAGCACTCAAGTCCCGCGTTCAGCGCTTTACCCAGCCCGACATTCTTTTCCAGCTTAACCAGGGCTATCGGCAGGGTGGATGTCCATTTTTCGACAACGGCCGTTAAGGTTTCATTAATCGGGCCGTCGTAGACCAGCACTATTTCATCTGCCTGCAAAGTCTGCTGGTACAAACTTTCAAGACATTGTTGCAGATTCTCTGCCTTTTCTCTGTTATAGAGGGAAATCAGGACTGAAAACATAGTACCTTCTTCTTAGTTCAGAATGTCATTCCATTTTTTTAGAATCAGTGACGGCCCATAATTTTCAGAATTACGCCAGGCCGCCTGAGCGAAGCTTTTTCTTTTTACTTTGTCGGCGATCAGCTCATTAAGCCGCACAACAAAAGCATCATTGCTTTCGTAGTCAACGACATAACCATCGTCATTAATGATTTCTGCCGGTCCCGTTTTACAGTCGAAAGCGATCGCGGGTAAGGCGAAGTCTTTCGCTTCAATTAATACCATCGGCAAGCCTTCATAGCGGGACGTCATAATAATCATGCCAGCGGAACGATAAAATTCATTGATCTGTTTATTAGGCGTGACAATTTCCGTGCACGACTCCAGCTGATAACTTTTTATTTTCTGCAGTAGTGCGGCTTTATCTTCACCATCACCCACAATCTGTAACGTCCAGCCTTGCCTGTTGACCTTTTTCCAAACGTCCAGCATGCGATCAAAGTTTTTTTGATAAGTCAGCCGGCCTACCGCAAGAACTTTATTCTCTTTTGTCTCAAAGAATTCATCAAAATCAACCATGCTTTTTTCACTGTGGAACGGTGAAATATTCCTTACCACATGAACATTCTTTACGGCGTATTGCGATTCCAGATAATGTTTATCGTGCTCGGTAAGCACCGCAACTTCATCGGCCAGGCCGTAACAAAAGACTTTGAGCTTACGCAGTTTGGGACTAAAAGTTTCGATTGAGACATGGTCACAGCAAACGATCTTTGTTTTAACGCGGAACAGCTTCATGGTCAGCAATGCCTGAACAGAAAGCTTCCCCATTGAGATGATCATAATGCCATCATGAGGCTGACTTTTAGCATAACGAATAAATTCATTAAGCTTTAAAAGTCGGTTATCGGACTGAGCATAACGGATTTTTACTTTTTCATCGGTGGGATAAAAGGGGTCGCCCTTTTCCAGAGAAAACACCGTGACGTCATAATTATGTTTACAGAGCAAACTGGATAGCGTGCTGGCTACCCTGTCGGTGCCACCGCTGTTGTGAATACGATCAATAAGGATAAGCAACTTATACATTTAAATCATCCTGTTAATATTTTCAGTCTAAAATGGTGAATTAATTTCGCACCAAAAAATCCATTATTTAATTATGCAAAGCGGGAAGTGCAGGCTGGGAATTTTCTTTAAAAAAAGGCAGGGAGTGCTGCTACCAGCAATCCCATGACCTTCTTACATTCCCTTTAGCGACTAGCCGAATATTTTAAATAATGGCGCTACACTATATCCTTGAATTGACTGTGCAGAGAGGATGGTATTGTACGAAAGATAATAAGAAGTTATTGCGAATAGTAATCCAAAATTTACAAGCACATTTCTTATTCTTAACATTAAATAAGCAAATAATAAAGGTTCAGCATGCAGGAACAGATTACCTACCCTGCCGCCGAAAATACTGAAGTCGGAGAATGTTATCCGCACTGCCGCACCCAGGCTGTAAGCAATTAGTAAGATATAGACCAGGCGGTCCTCTTTCATGATGCCATTACGGAAATAATAGACGGTGAACATGCCAATAAAGGCGATGTTTTTCAGGTTCGCCAGCCCGAAGACAGGCGAGGACGTATCAAAGTTTGTTCCACTGTAGCTGGCGGCTCGCTCGCCCAATACCGGGACTATCCCTAATGAATCCAGGAACAGTTTTTTACCACCAATAATCCCCAACGGTATAGAGATGAAGACTAAAGCCAGCGGCAGATATTTCCTCTCCCGGATAAACAGGAAAGGAAGGATCATGACCACCGTGTAGCCTGTCGAGTGTGACTGGGTACTTAGCACAATGAAAAGTAATGCCAGCAGATATTTTCGCGTGGCTAAAGAGCAGATAAAGGCGATGGCAAATGCGCTTGATAAACCAAACCGTATTTGATTCATGTCTTTATTGATAAACAGGTGTGCCGAATATAAGCAAAGTGAGCATAACATCAGCGGAGAATATTTTTTGTAGCAGTAGACGTTTGTCGTGACCGCGATCATACAAATAAAGAATAAAAAGTAGTAACTTTCTTTAGTAAACAAAGAGAAAAACCAGGCCAGCACCATGAACAGTTTTTCATATCGATAGATATCATTGAGCGCCTCATAATTACTCACCTGTAACTGGGCAGAAAAATTATGGAAGAAATCCAGATACTGGCCATCATCCATACCTGAATGTAAACCTCGCATGCCACCAAAGAAAATCAGTAATATGGCGCAAATAAAGGTCAGATAGGAGACAACACGTCTGACTTTTGTGTCCTGCAGTTGGTTTATTGCTGCTAATTCAAAAATACAGCATGCCAGAATGCTGTAACTGACTATCCAATATATTTCCATTCCTGTTCCGCCATTTTTTATTCTAATCGAGTCTGTTTTTTCGAAATGCGTTCAGAAAATTTCTCTTTTATACGGCCGATGAAATAATCGCGATTACCTTTATTTGTCAGGAAAAAATATTGCGCAAAACTCAGGCTTGCATGGAAAAATTTCCCATCCATTTTATAACGCAGGGGGAGCTTGTAAGCTTTATAGGTATAAACATCTTTTTTACTCAGGAAAGGACTCATGCTTTCCAGCCAAAAAGTAGAATACTTTACCGACTCACCTTTATGACTTGAGTTAAATGTACTCACCATATGATAGTTAGCGAGCGGTTTATTAATCATGATAAACTCAAATCCCGCTTTATCGGCTCGAATACAAAAATCATAATCCTGATGACGAATAAAGCGATCGTCAAACTTTATCTCATTTGCATGTTCGCGCTTAAGAACAATGGTGCTGGTCTGAATGAATCCATAACATCCAAAAAGATATTCTGCAATACTTTCAGTCTTTTCAGGCAATTTAATTGGCATGACCTTCAGGAAGGTGCCATCCTGAACGATATTAACCTGACTGAACAGAACGAACCGATCATGGCCCTGTGCCTTGAGCTGTTCAATTTCTCTGCAACTTTCCAGTAATTTATCCTGATGCCATTCATCGTCCGCGTCAAGGAAACAAACGTAGTCACCCCGGGCCAGATCGATACCTTTATTCCTGGCGCCTGCACCATTTAATTTGACCTGGGACAGCTCCAGGCGAATAGCCAGCTCGCCGTAACGTCCACTGTTTACCACTTTAGCAAGTTTTTCAGCATCGGCAGACTTATCATCAACGATAATCACTTCAAAATTCTGATAGCTTTGCGCTTTAACGCAATCCAGCGTTGTGACTATTGACTCCGATGCATTATATGCCGGAATGACGATAGAGAAGAAAATTTCCTTCATTGCAAGACACCTTATAAACGTTCACAGAAATGACCTGAATAAGATAATGCTTCCTGAACAGAGGATCCCAGCGCGAAGCTAAAAGATCCTCTTGCTCATACATTAACTTTTGGTATCACCTTTATAGCTATAGTCGTAATAGTCATAACCATAGCCATAAGCATTGGCAGCTTTACGAACCACTGCGTTGAGAATCACACCCTTGATGTTAATGCCATTCTGTGCAAAACGCTTGAAGCTGATATCCAGTTCTTTAGTGGTATTAATCTCAAAACGAGCCACCATCAAAGAGGTGCCAGCCATTTTACCGATAATAGTGGCATCCGTAACCGCCAGAACAGGAGGAGTATCAATCAGCACCAGGTCGTAGTTTTTGCTCGCCCATGTCAGCAGCTCTTCCATGCGGTTATGCATCAACAGCTCTGAAGGGTTAGGCGGTACCTGGCCACGCGCAATAAAATCAAAGCCGTAAGTGCCGCGCTGAATTAAATCAGTGGAGAAAGGCATTTTCCCAGAAAGAATATCAGACAAGCCTGTTTTACTGTTCACACCCAACAGCTCATGGGTATAACCCCGGCGCATATCCCCATCGATAAACAGGACTTTCTGGCCTGCGTTTGCAGTCAGCGTGGCCAGGTTTGCACAGATAAACGTTTTACCAATTCCAGGGCTGGCACCGGTAATCATCAGGATATTGTTTTTGGCTTCCATCATCGCAAAGTGAAGGCTGGTACGCAGGCTACGAATGGCCTCAATGGAAAGATCTGTTGGATTGCCTAATGCCAGCAGAGTGTTATAGGGATCTGATTTCCCCTTCATACCATGCTTGCTTAGCGCTTCAACATCTTTCTTACGCTGCCATTCGGACAACGGCACACTGGCATAAACATTAATGCCCCGTTCTTCGAGCTGGTCAGGGCTGGTAATGCCATGATGGAACAGCGCTTTGAGCAGAATAACACCTACGGAGATCATCAGGCCAAGAGCAAGACTGGCAAGGATAATTAAAAATTTCTTCGGTGCTACAGGCTTAGCCGCAGTAGCTGCATGGTCAATGATGCGCACATCCCCAACCGTACTGGCTTTACTGATGCTAAGCTCCTGCTGACGGTTCAGCAGCTGCATGTAGATTTCCTGGCCTGCCTGTACATCACGGGTCAGACGTAAAATATCCTGTTGAGTCTGCGGCATCTGACCAATTTTTTGGTTCAGTTTTTTCTGCTCATCTTCCAGTGTCTGACGTTTTTCTAACAACGCCCGATAGGTAGGGTGATCTTTTGTGAACAGCTGTGAAACTTCTGCTTCACGGAAGGTCAGCTCGTTCAACTGACTCTGAATACTTACCGAGGAGTCCAACGCGGATTTGGCTTCCAGAGGCAAATCTACAGATTCGTTGTTACGACGATAGATATTAAGTTTATCTTCTGCTTCGTTCAGCTTCGAGCGCACAACTGGCAATTGTTGCTTCAGGAACTCAAGGCTTTTTTCAGCCTCGGCAGATTTACGCTCTACGTTTTGCAACAGATAATTGTTCATTATCTGATCCAGCACTTTACTAATCAGCTGTGGATCCTGACCGGAATAGTTCAGGCCCATCACACCAGTATCTTTACCTTTATCCGCCACGGTCAGATTGTCCACAATCATTTTGATCGACTGCAGATTGGACATTTTAGTCACGGTAAAGTGGGTTCCCGGTTCTGCTTCAATGCCGCTAACCAGAATTGATACGCCGTTGTGTTGTTCCAGCTGCCCCGTTTTCCCTTTGAACAGCTCGTCACCGTCTTTCAAAATGGTGTAGCTATCAGGGGCATCAATAGCCAGAGTTACGCTACTTTCATCCCAGCCACCAGGCACATTTAGCTGTGAAACTTCAACCTGTGCCGGTTTATTACCCATCAGACGTGACAACCCCTGACCGATGACAGGGATGAAATCCTGTTGCACCAAAATATCCAGACCAAGATCGTCAACGGTTTTGCCAATTACCATACGAGACTGAATAATTTCCACTTCGGTAGCCGAAACGGGTTCCGCAGGCATCTCAGAGAGTTGATTCAGAACGGTGTTAGGACTTTTCTGCTCTACCTGAATCAGTGCGTCTGCACTGTAAATCGGTGTGGCAAACAGGCTGTATAAAATCCCCAGCAGTAAGAAGAAAGACGTAACTGCAACAATTATCCAACGATGGTCAACAAGTTGTCCCACAAGATGCGCCAGATCCCATCCGTTGGAATCGTCTTTTAGCGGCGCTGACGGTGCCTTACTTTTTATATTCATGGATATTCTCAACTATCGGCTTAATGCGTTGACCCATTTCTGGGCAGCGTTTTCGAGTATTCCGTACACGGCTTCAAAGGCTTCGCGGCTTTTCTTATAAGGATCCGCTATTTCCTGTTGATTGAGCCAGTGGCCAAATAACATGGTCTTGCCATGCACGGAAGGGTTGATGCGGTTGACTAACTCGACATGTTTCTTTTCCATCACCAGGATCAGATCGTAATCCCGGCACATGCCTGAGGTCAGCTGTTGGGCGATGTGCCCGTCCAGAGATACCCCATGTTCATTAGCCACGCTGCTTGCTGTCCCATCGGCTGCCTTGCCCACCATGGCGCTAAGCCCGGCGGAAGCGATTTTCTTATCGGGCAACGACGCTTTGAGCAACCGCTCCCCGGTGGGAGAGCGGCAGATGTTTCCGACACAGACCACTAAGATTGAATTAATCATAATGTTCCCCGGTGATTACCAGTTGTGAATCGTCTGTACGTTACGCGTTGCGTCATACATGCCGCTGATGGTTGGTACCAGCTGAGAAATCACGCGGTTCCAACGGGAGAGTGGCGTAGAGGTCACGTAGACGATGTCATAAGGCTGGAGCTGGAACTCTGAGCCCATCACCATCGCTGAGGCATCTTTGGTGTTCAACTGATAGATATTCGCTATCTTCTTACGGTTCGAACCCTGAATTTTGCGGATAACAAATACACCGGTGGCATCGGCCACGGTCTGATCCATACCCTGTGCGTTACCCAGCGCTTCCGCCAGCGTCATGCCGCTGCGGTCCATTTTCATGGTGGCTGGCTGCTTCACTTCGCCCATCACAAAGACTTTCAGATCGTCATTACGAGGAACGTAGAGAATATCGCCCGGATAGAGCAGATGGTTTTGGGACAGGTCGCCATTTTGCATCAGCGCCTGTAGGGAAACAGGCACTTCGCTGCCGTTGTGCGTCAGGACCACATTACGCCAGTCGGCGTCTGCGGTCAGGCCGCCTGCGGCATTCACAGCATCAAGGATAGTTAATGGCACGTTTGTAATAGGCTGCTGACCAGAGGTGGTCACTTCGCCCGTTACATAAGCTTTTTGCGATTTAAAGGAGGCAACGCTGACATCGACCTGCGGGCTTTCGATGTACTGTGCCAGACGGTTTGCAATCTCGTTACGAACTTCCTGTACCGTGCGGCCCGCTACGCGAACGCGTCCGATGTAAGGATAGAAAATCGTCCCGTCAGAATGAACCCAGTTGCCGGTGTCGCTGGCGCTACGATACTGACCGGCTGGCGTGGTCAGTTCTGGGTGATCCCATACGGTCACGGTCAGTACATCGCCAACACCGATACGGTATTCATAGCTCTGCACTTCGTTCTGCAACTGCTGGTTCTGTTGAGCCACAACCGGTTTCGGCCGCATCTGCTCAACCAGTCCTGGGGTCATGGGGAAGACGTTGACATATTTATCAATATCAAAGTCGCTGTCCTGCTGCTTAATAACATCTTTTCCGCTGGTGGAAAGACTACTACCCGGAACGACAGTACATCCGGAAAGGATTGTGGCCGATACCAACAGGGGTATCAATTTCGTTTTGATTGTGATCATCTGGTTCTTCGCTATCAGTAATTTGATTGATAGTGGCGAGTCCGCCGCTGTGTAGCGTCATGCAAAATTTAAAAGGGTATCAACTGTTCAAACACTGCAACTGTCAATCATTATCATTAACTCCCTATCTTTTTATGCCTTGCCGGATTGATTAAAGCCGACGCTTAACATTCGTCAAAAAAAAAGTTTGTTTAGCTCGCAAGCCAATGACAGTTAACAGTCAAAAGACGCTATAAATACCGGAGCGAAATAACAACTTCGCTCCGTTTTGACAGGGCAACGCCCCTGTTAATAAGCGCCATCGCGTTTCAAAACCACTCCAACCGTTTTGAAAAGAATGGCGATATCGTTCCACAGTGACCAGTTTTTTACATACCAGGAGTCAAAGTAAACACGAGTCTCGTAATCCACATCATTACGGCCACTTACCTGCCACAGACCAGTCATACCTGGCTTAGCCATAAAGTAGTAATCGACATCACCGGCATAGCGCTCCAGCTCATCTTCGATAACCGGACGCGGGCCAACCAGGCTCATTTCACCGCGAACGACGTTCCACAGCTGCGGCAGTTCATCAAGGCTGGTTTTACGGATAAAGTGTCCAATACGCGTAATGCGCGGATCGTTTTTCAGTTTAAAATCTTTGTCCCATTCGGCACGCGCCACCGGATCGGTGCGTAACACCTCTTCCAGCACCTCTTTCGAGTTAACGCACATTGAGCGGAACTTCAGACATTTAAATTTACGACCGCCCATGCCTACACGCTCATGGCCGTAAATTGGGCTACCACCATCGCGGGCCACCAAAAAGATCAGTGTCGCCAGCGCTGGCATCAGCATTGTAATGATCGAAAGTGCGCCAACAATGTCGAAAGCACGCTTCAGAATGCGTGAAGTCCGCTTCGCCAGGTTGTTGCTTACTCTGAGTATCATTACCTCATGGCTGAAGATATAAGCCATGTCGGTACCGTAAAGCGGAACGCCGCGTAAAGAAGGTATCACGGAAACGGAACGGCAGTTATGTTTTGCCAGATTTTTCAGCCATACATCGCGATGCGCGCTCTGCTCGTACTCTACCGCAACGATAAACTGCGTCTCGCTGTTCACTAACTGCCAGAGCGGCGTCTCCTCACGGATAACAGGAATACCGAACAGGGCAGGGGCTGGCGTAGTACCATCGACATCGTAGAAGGCCACCACATCAAAGCCCATCACCTCTTCACTTTGCAGCGCCAGGTAAGCTTCCTCTGCATTCTTACCGCTACCGATAATAATGGATTGCTTTTTCCACATACCGTAATGGTTAAGTATGCGCTTCACCAGAGAACGTCCAACAGGAATAAAGATCATCGCCAGAATCCAGGTCATCACCCAAACCCAACGCGAAAGTTCCCATTTTGAAAGCGCCGTAATTGACAGGTCAATAACGGAAAATATCAGAATGGTTCTGTAGATTTCTTTTAATTCAAACCAGAATGGTTTGCGATAAGTATAGTGACGCTGACGAACCCAGAACCAGCCAATACAAATTACAGAAAGAATAATGTGTGTCGCTATTTTCAATTGCAAATCTTGCGTCGAAATATCGTCCAGAAGATTTCCGGGCAATGCATTTAACAGCAGAATTGCAATAAATAAAGAGGCGTTAAAAAAGATCAAATCAGAAAGTGCCAGTGAAAATCTAATTAACAGCCCTTTAAAGGTAAACTCTATATCGCGCATAATTAACTCTTATTTTTTCTTCAGATGCCTGTGTTTTATTAATTTCCATCACTGAAAATAATTGTGTGTTTTTTAATCACATCATTTATTACACAGGAAACGTATTTGGGAGTCGTGTTAAAGGTCAGCGTAACGGGCATAGCGACAAGAGAATTGACATGTAAAATCAACAACAACGGTAGCGATACCCAGCCTGTCCAGCCTCATCCGGACACGCTACCGCCCCTGGCTTGTAGCTGCCAATGCGCTGTAACGCTGCTTTACCTTGTTGTTTTTATCCTGTCCTCTCCGGACGCAGGCTAACGCGCTTGCCGTCTTAGCGTGGTGTTGTTCACAAAAAAGGACATTAAGACGCCGTTACTGCGCTTATTACTACATTAACGCAGACATTTACTAACACGTTGCTATACTAGTTATTACTGGCCTGTTTACAAGAGGCTGTTCCCGCCCGCGCTCTCTTTTAGGATTAAGACTACCTTTCGTTCCACTCTATACCGTCCATTCTCCTTTCCTCGCTGGGTTAAAATTCAGATTAATTCGATCGGAATAAGATTAATCCTGAACAGATTCCTCTCACCCTTTAAGTATCCCCTGGTTCATGTTAGCGACCTATGCGAATAGTCTTGAAAAGATCGCTGCCGATATACTCAGGATTTATCCTGGTAATTTCATTTGCTGATAATCCCACCCCGGCGATTATCTGAGCACTGACGAACCGCTTCTTCGATTATTTGTTGAATTGCGCCTGATTCACTATCATCATGGCTATTCTTTAAAATCATGCGGGTGAGTGTGCAATGTTCGAATGGATCGCCGATCCGTCTGTGTGGGCTGGACTGGTCACGCTTGTTGTCCTTGAACTGGTCCTGGGCATTGATAACCTTGTCTTTATAGCCATTCTGGCGGAAAAACTCCCCCCTGCCCTGCGCGATAAGGCCCGCGTCACCGGGCTGCTGCTCGCGCTGGTTATGCGGCTGCTGTTGCTGGCTTGCATCTCCTGGCTCTCCTCACTGACCTCTCCCCTTTTCACGCTGCTCTCCCATGCCTTTAGCGCGCGAGATCTGATTATGCTGGTCGGGGGAATATTTTTGCTGTTCAAAGCAACGATGGAACTCAATGAACGGCTGGAAGGGAAAGATGAGGATGAAAACCCACAAAAACGTGGTGCTAAATTCTGGCCGGTAGTCGCGCAAATTGTGGTACTGGACGCCGTGTTCTCACTTGACTCGGTGATCACCGCTGTGGGGATGGTCGATGACCTGCCGGTGATGATGGCCGCAGTGATTATCGCTATCTGTCTGATGCTGCTGGCCAGCAAGCCGCTGACGCGCTTTGTTAACGAACATCCGACCATTGTTATTCTGTGTCTGAGTTTTTTACTGATGATCGGTTTCAGTCTGGTCGCGGATGGCTTCGGTTACCACATACCCAAAGGCTACCTTTATGCCGCCATTGGGTTCTCAGTGATTATTGAAGGGTTAAATCAGCTGGCGCAATTCAACCGGCGCCGTTTCCTCTCGGCGAAAGCGCCCCTGAGAAAAAGGACGGCGGAAGCGGTGCTACGCCTGTTACGTGGTCATCATGAGCAGGCGGAGCTGGACAGCCAGACCTCTCTGCTGGTGGCTGACCAGGGTGAAAGCCAGGCGATCTTTAATAAGCAGGAGCGCATGATGATTGCGCGCGTGCTCGGCATGGGCCAGCGCACGGTCAGCAGCATCATGACCTCACGACATGATGTCGAGCATGTTGACCTCAGCGAATCCCCTGAAAAAATCATGGCGCTGCTCGATCTTAATCAGCATACGCGCATCGTGGTGACGGATAACAGCGACGACCCTATCGGGGTGGTGCACGTTATCGATCTGCTGCAACAGGCGCTGCATAATGACAGCCTGGATATTCGCGCGCTGGTCCGGCAACCGCTGGTTTTCCCTGAACAGCTGACGCTGCTTCCTGCACTGGAGCAGTTCCGCTCAGCACGTACCCATTTTGCCTTTGTGGTGGATGAATTTGGATCCGTTGAAGGCGTCGTGACGCTGAGTGACGTGATGGAAACTATCGCCGGTAACCTGCCGAACGAAGGGGAAGCGATCGATCCGCGTTATGATATTCAGCAAAACGCCGACGGTAGCTGGACAGCCAATGGCCATATGCCTTTAGACGATCTGGTGATGTATCTTGAGCTGCCGCTGAATGAAAAGCGGGAATATCACACGCTGGCCGGGCTGTTGATGGAGCATATGCAGCGGGTGCCGCAGGAGGGTGAAGAGATTAAGATTGGTAATTTCCTGTTCAGAACTTTGCAGGTTGAAAGCCATCGGGTGCAGAAAGTACACATTATTCCGCTGGAAATCTCCGAAGAGCCAGATTACGAAGTATAAGCCCGAGCGGCGGCCTGCTATTACAGTTCCCCAATACCCGTAAAAAAGGGCTGAAATTTTCAGCCCTCAGATGCCTCTGAATGGGTTAACTTCTGGCGGTGCCATAATCAACTCAGTCATTCGTTTCCTCAAAGATCCTTAATCAGCTTCTGTACCGAGCTGTTTTTATCGCTGTTCTTGTTGCGATCTGACCACTGTTGCAGCCGTTTTTTCGCTTCATCCTGCAACTGCTGACGCAGCACCTGATCAACCTGTAGCGAGTAATTCAGCCCTGACCAGGGGCCATAGATGCGCAGCGGAACCGGGGTAACCTGAAGCCGTTTCACCAGCTCATCATCGCCTTTCCAGCCACGAGTAACCGTGATGCCAAAGGTCAAATCAGCCTGCTTGTCCGCCAGATTAACCTCCCCTTTTCCGCTGTAATCCAGCATGGAAGAGTGACCTTTCAGACCAGGGAAAAGCAGCAGGCCATTATTAAGGGTGGCGTTGCCTTTGATCTGCTGAAGGTCGTTGGCGCTGTCGACATTGTCGGCTCCCTGCACACGGTCGCTGTTGCGCTCTACGGCGTGCTGGATCATCTGCTGGAAATCCAGACCCGCCATCTGCGCATTATCCAGAGTGACTTCGGCTCTGCCTTGCCATGCCCGCTTAAAGGAGGGCACTGTCAGGCCGGTGCCGGTAAAATCACCGGCCAGCGACAGATCGCCACTCAGCGAAGCAGGCAAATCAAACGCCTTCAGCAGCGGCGCTACCGCAATATTTTGCAGTCTGGGTTTCAGTGCCACCACCGTCTGCGCGGTGCGCACATCTACGCTGCCCGGCAGAGAAAACTCACCGTTGCCCGCCTTTCCACTCAGCGTTTGCAGCTTCAGCAGGCCGCCTTCACTGGAAGCTTTTAACGCAACCTGAGCAAAATCTATGCCCCGCCAGCGCATTTTGTCTACCGAGAGCGCAATATTTCCATCCATCGCATTCAGCGGAGAATCTGCATTATCGTGTTCGGCAGGTTGGGAGATCACCGGGCCGGGGCCAGAGCGCTGGGCCTGAACCCTTTGTCCGTCGTTAGCGTCATCGGTTTCAAGCCCTAACAGGGAGTCCATATTCAGCAGCGGCGAATGCAGATTCACCCTGATCTGCGGACGAGCGCTGAGTACGCCAGACGCGCTGCCATCAAGCTGGCTGTCGTTGGCAGTAAGCGAGAGGTTCTTCAGGTTGAAGGCCTGCGTCACTGCCGCCCAGTCAGCCTCCATTTTCATCTGCCCTTTCAGCCCTTCCTTCGGCAAATCGGCACCCGTCACCTGATAATCGAGCTGATTGATTGCTGCTGACAGCTGCTGCGGGTAGCGGCTGACATCCATATCGCTGTTCAGGTTTATCTCCAGCTCCCGCTGATCGCGATTAACCCGGCTGCTGAACTCAACGTGCACCTGCCGTTTCTCATCCTGAGAAAGCTGCAAATTGAAGTCACGCAGGTTAAGTTGTTCACCGTTGCTTTGCTGCCAGATAACCAGGCTGTCTGCCACGCGCAGTTCTGCAATATCAAACTTCCAGCCCTGAGGAACCTCTTCCAGAGGCGCAGAGTTACGCGGCCCGACGGGGGCATCCGCTGGACGTTGCGTTGCACTTTCCGGGGTCAGATTGATCACCGCCCCTTTCAGCATCACCTGCTTCACTGAAAGCTGGTGAGAGATCAGAGGGAGAAGGCTGACATCCAGGCGCATATTGCTGGCGCTGACGATAGGCTTGCTGGCACCGGGCGCAGTCAGCGTCATCGGGCCGGAGAGAATGCTGAGCTGCGGCCAGACGTGCCAGCGCAAGTCGCCATTCAGCGCAAGGCGGTAACCGCTACGCTGCTCAACCTGCTGGGCCATGTAACCGCGAAAATCGTTGGGATTAACCAATAAGACCAGTGCTGTCATGCCGGCCACAATTACCACCAGCAAAATAGCCAGCGTGGTAATAAATCGTCTCATGCCTTCCCCTTTTTCCCGTCAGCTCTTGTGGTGCCGAGTCTGACGGGCATGATTATTCTAATCTTTATCTATCCGACTGGCGTCTGCGCCCTGCTGCCCTTTATATTTAGCATCACTGCGGCGGTTATAAGGCCGCGCGGCAGGCCCGGAAAGCGGCTCAAAGCTCAGTGCGCCGATCAACATGCCGGGACGCAACGCCAGCGGCAGCTTACCTGAATTATAGAACTCCAGCACGATTCGGCCCTGCCAGCCGGGATCGATACGGTGCGCCGTGACATGCACCATCAGCCCCAGACGCGCCAGTGAAGAGCGGCCATCCAGCCAGCCTACCAGATTATCCGGCAGCGTTACGGATTCAAATGTCACTGCCAGCGCCAGTTCGCCGGGATGCAGATAGAACGCTTCGCCTTCTGGGAGCACAATTTCATCGCTCATTACCCGGTCAAGCGCCGCGCTGACTTCATCTTTCGGCCCGCTGAGATCGATAAAGGCAGCGGTGTGGCCACGGAAAGTTCTGAACTGATTTCCCAGGCGTACATCTACCGTGGCGCCATTAATCCGCTCTACCGGCGGGCGCGGGGTGATGTCGAGCTGGCCATTATCGAGCCAGGCTTCAATATCGCGGTCGCATAATCTCATGAAAAACTCCCTATAAATCCGGTGGTGCCCTGGGGCATTAGGAAGCGCGATATCCCTGCACTTCCAGCACGACTTTGCAGCCCGATGGGGATCGGGCTGGCGTCGGGCTATTCGAAGAACTGGTTAATTTTAGCTTTCAGAATATCGATAGCGATGCGGTTTTTCCCACCCCGCGGCACAATAATGTCAGCATACTGTTTGGAAGGCTCGATGAACTGCAAAAACATCGGACGAACCGTTTTCTGGTACTGTGCCATTACCGAATCCATTGAGCGGCCACGTTCATTAACGTCCCGCTTCATGCGGCGCATCAGGCAGATATCCAGCGGCGTGTCGACAAAGATAGAGAAGTTCATCTCCTGCCGAAGTCTTGCATCCGTCAGCAGCAAAATGCCTTCAAGAATAATAACTTTCTTGGGCTTCAGCTGAATGGTCTGCTCGGTGCGCGTGTGTTCAACATAGCTGTAGACCGGGAGATCGATAGTCTCTCCCGCTTTGACCTTCTGCAAATGTTGCAGCAGCAGGTTATGATCCATGGCGCTGGGATGGTCGTAGTTGGTTTTAACCCGCTCATCCATGGTCAGGTGGCTTTGGTCTTTGTAATACGCATCCTCGGGGATGACGCCGATGTTTTCATCACCAACCCGCTCGCGGACTTCGCGATAGAGCGTGCTGGCAATAAGACTTTTTCCCGAGGCAGATGCGCCGGCGATACCTACGATGACGCACTGGTGCGACTTGTCAGTCATAAATTAAAGACCTGATTACTGGTTGTCAGAGACAAAGGAGAGGACGATTTCGCGCGTAATTATAGGGATTTCGGGGGTTTGATGCCAGAGAAAAGCGCGGTAATGCTTTTAGGACTTTCCCGTTAGGCGTGACTGACATTGCCCGGTAAACTGCACGTAATGAGACCAGCTTCACATTTTGAGTAAGGCTTATTCAGCAGGATGCGCGTCGGGTAATCAATCAATTACCTTTCTGCGCCTTAATTACCCGCTGGCCTGCTTATCAACACAGTTAAAAGGAAACAAGGTGTCCTGGCATATTTTGCATATCCTGACCTATTTCGGCGACAGCATGTTGCTTATCCCTACGGCGGTGATTATGGCTGTTTTAATCACCTGGAAAAACAGCGACCGCCGTGCCGTCTGGTACTGGGCGCTGGCGTTTTGCGCCGCAGGTGCCATCGTCAGCCTCTCTAAAATTGCTTTCCTGGGATTTGGCATCGGCAGCGCGCGCTTCAATTTCACCGGATTTAGTGGTCACAGCGCTATGTCCGCCACCTTATGGCCGGTCATGCTCTGGTTACTCAGCGGCAGACTGACTTCTGCCTGGCGTGCCGCCGCCGTCGCCATTGGCTACCTTATTCCGCTGATGGTGGGCGCTTCCCGCCTGATCCTCAACTACCACTCAAAGAGTGAAGTGATCACCGGTCTGATTCTGGGCTTTACGCTGAGCACAGCTTTTCTGGTGAGCCAGCGTCGTTCTGAGCTGAAAGGTTTTTCAACCGGGCAACTCTGCATTGCCCTGCTGCTGCCTCTGCTGCTGCTGGGCCATGGTCGCCTGGCGACAACGCAGCAGTTTTTACAGCGGCTGTCCGTTCAGATTGCCGGTATCGATCATCCCTGGACGCGGGCAGAATTGTTAAAACTGCGCCAGTAGCCTTCCCTTCCGCTTTTTTCGGGCGACAGGCTAAAAGTCAATCGCCCGAACAGCGCTCTCTTTCTGTTCTGCATCACCAGAATCAAGCCGAAATGGCTATGTTAGCATCACTCAGTAATATTGATTGCGCCTGCGGTTGAGAGTGACTTCCGGCGCCGTGCTGGATGAGTGAATGACTACTGACACGCTGTTTTCTGTGGATCGCCCCTGGCGAACGTGGCTCCTGGCTTTGCTGCCCGGCGCCCTCAGTTTTGCGTTGACGCTATTCTGCCTGGAAATGATCAAGGTCAGTGGTCAGATATCACCGCTGTGGTTTTCCACCACCTTAATGACCATACTGATTTTTCGTCTGCCTTTGGCCTCGCTGCCACGCGTACTGTTGAGCTGTTTTGTCGGTATCGTCGCCGCTAATGCTCTGGTGATCGGCCCCGCTATTTCCAACATCATTTTCCCGCTGGTAAATCTTCTGCACGCGCTGCTTGGCGGTGCGCTGCTGCGCATTATGCTGGATCGTAAGTCACCCCTCGACTCACTGTTGAGCTGGAGCAAAATGATGGTGACGGTGGGCCTGTTTACCCCACTGATTGGCGGCCTGTTAGCCACATGGCTTCTGACCCTGACCGGGCACGCCAGCTTCCGCTTTTTCTCCTCCTGGGTGATTTCTGAAACGATCGGCATGCTGGCGCTGGGGCCGGTTTGCCTGCTGTGGAAAAATGACTATTTTCAGCGAGCTGGGCAGGCGCTGTTTGAAACGCTGCTGACGCTGATTATCACTCTGTTACTCAGCTACTTCTCTTTACGCTATGTGCCCTGGCCCTTTATCTTTGTGGTGGTCGTGCTGTTTTACAGCGCAGTACGCCTGCCAAGATTAGAAGCTTTCTGTATATTTCTCGCCACTCTGTCACTGATGACTCTGATGTTTGCGCTGGGTTTGCTGGAAGTGCAGACCAGCAAGCTCCTGCCGCTTGCCAGCGCCACCTGGCTGCCTTTCCTGATGGTGCTGATCCCAAGCCATATGATGGCGCTGGTGATGCACTCTTTCCGTGAAGAGAAAAAGCATATTACGGAAAGTGAAACCCGCTTTCGTCACGCTATGGAGTATTCCGCCATTGGTATGGCGCTGGTCTCGCCAGAAGGAAAATGGCTTCAGGTCAATAAATCCTTGTGCAAGTTGCTGGGTTATCAGGATGAAGAGCTGAAAAAGATTGATTTTCAGCGCCTGACCCACCCCGACGACCTCCACGCTGATTTAGAAAAGGTGAGTGCCCTGTTGCTGGGCAATATCCAAACCTACAGCATTGAAAAACGCTATTTCCGTAAGGACAGCCAGATTGTCTGGGCGCGGCTTACCGTATCGCTGGTCAGAGACAGTGAGCATCTGCCGCTCTATTTTATCTCGCAGATTGAGGACATTACCGATCTCAAGAAAACCGAAGAGGTCAACCGCAGCCTGATGCAGCGCATCACCATGGCGAACGAGGCTGGTGGGATTGGCGTCTGGGAATGGAGTCTGATCTCCGGCAAGATGAGCTGGGACAAACGCATGTTCCACATCTACGGTTTATCGGCAAACGGCCAGGCTTCCTATCTGACCTGGGTTAACAGCCTGCTGGCCGCCGACCGGCAGAGGGCTATTGATGCTTTTGATAACGCCATTAAAACCTCCACGCCGCTTGACCTTGAATTCCGCATTGAGACCGAACAGGGCATTCGCTATATCCGTAGCCAGGCCAATATGGTGCTGAATGAAAAAGGCGCAGTGGAGCGCATGTTGGGTATTAATCAGGATGTGACGCCGATGCGGCAGCTTACGGAAGCGCTCTACCAGGAAAAAGAGCGGATGCACATTACGCTGGATGCTATCGGTGAAGCGGTGATCAGTACCGATGAAGAGATGCGGGTGATCTTTATGAACCCGGTGGCAGAAAGCATGACGGGCTGGACGCAGGAAAAGGCGGCAGGCCAGCCGATTGGCGATATTTTGCAGATCACGCAGGGCAGAAAGGGGCCGCCGCTGCAAAGTCCGCTGCTGTGCGAACTGCCGCAGGTTAAATCGACGCCAGCGCTGGAGCATGAACTGGTGCTGCATAACAGCCTGGGGTTGCTGTACGACATTCACTACAGCATCACGCCGCTGAAAACGCTGGAAGGCAGTAACATTGGCAGCGTGATGGTGATCCAGGACGTCAGCGAATCCCGCGAGCTGGTGCGCCGTCTCAGTTACAGCGCCTCGCACGATATGCTCACCAGCCTGCCCAACCGCGTAAGCTTTGAACAGAGGCTGAAAACGCTGCTGGTTTCCGCCGCCGAGCACCACCACCATGCGCTGGTGTTTATCGATCTCGACAGGTTTAAAGCGGTTAACGACAGCGCAGGCCATGCCGCGGGCGATGCTCTGTTAAGGGAAATTTCCGGCGTCATGCAGTTCCATTTACACCGCAACGATTTCCTTGCCCGCCTGGGCGGCGATGAGTTTGGCGTGCTGTTAAGAGATTGCCCGCTGGATAAAGCCCGCGAGGTGACTGACCGCATCGTGGACGCGGTTAACGATTACCGCTTCCTGTGGGAAGGCCGTCTGCATCGCGTGGGGGCCAGTGCCGGGATAACCCTGATAAACAGCGACAATCACGCGGCCAGTGAGGTGATGGCGCAGGCGGATCTGGCGTGTTACAACGCCAAGCATAATGGCCGTGGCCAGCTTTCCGTGTATGACCCGCAGCTGCTGAAAACGCTGAAACCGTTGCTGACTCGCCGGGAAAATGAACAGATTATCACCGGTCAGCCGATGCGGCTGATGGTGTCGGCAGTGGTGCCGCCGCGTAAACCCCACTCCGCCACTTTTTATCTTGCTGAGATGCAGTTATTTACCCAGCAAGGAGTGGAAATTGATGAAACCAGTTTCCGCGCCGGTCTCACAGATGAAGATCTGATTATTGCGCTCGACAGAAAGCTGATCGCCGAGTTCTTCCAGCACTATGCGCAAGGGGTGCTCAGTAAAGCGCTGACCATTGTGCTGCCGCTCTCTGAGCAGGCATTGCGTGATGATGCCTTTATCACGGAGACGCTGGCTCACATTACCCGCTTTGGTCTGCCTGGCGATCTGCTGCACTTTTCTCTTCATGCCAGGGCGCTTCTCGGCGCTGAAGCGCAAATTCATCATAATCTGGTTCGCCTGCGCAGCCAGGGCTGCAAGATTGTCCTTTCTGAATTTGGCCACAATCTGGAGGCTTTCAGCCGGTTACCGGGTGAGCTGATCGACTACCTGTGCCTGGGGCCGCAGCTCACGGCTAACGTTCACGGTAATCTGATGGATGAGATGATGGTTACCATTATGCAGGGTCATGCTCAGCGGATGAATATCGCTACCTTTACCGGGCCGGTGGAGCAGCAGGCCGCGCTGAACACCCTTGCCGCCATTGGGGTGGATGCCGTCTGGGGCGGGGTTATCTCGCCGCGTGAACCCCTGAGTGCGCTGTTGATGAACAGCTACTTTGCGATTAAATAGATCAGGGTTCTTGCTCTCCTTACGGGCCTGGGCTAAAGTCGCCCCCTTTTTTCCAGCTGAGGGGGATAAATGTTTATTGGCTTTGATTACGGAACAGCAAATTGCTCGGTCGCCATTATGAAAGAAGGCGTGCCTGGCCTGCTGCCGCTGGAGCAAGGCTCCACCCTGTTGCCCTCAATGCTTTGTGCGCCCACTCGTGATGCGGTGAGCGAATGGTTGTTCCGCCATCATCAGGTTCCCACGCCTGAAGCGGAGAACCAGGCGATCCTGCGCCGCGCGCTGGCGCTTAACCGTGAAGAAGACATTGAGGTAACCTCCTCAAGCGTTCAGTTCGGCCTGGCTTCCCTCGCGCACTATATGGCCGACCCCGAAGATGTCTGGTTCGTTAAATCCCCTAAATCTTTTCTTGGTGCCAGCGGGCTTAAACCGCAGCAGGTCGCTTTTTTCGAGGATCTGGTCTGCGCCATGATGCTGCATATTCGCCAGAAGGCGGAGCAGCATCTGGACGAGAGCATCACGCAGGCGGTGATTGGCCGTCCCATTAACTTCCAGGGACTGGGCGGAGATGAAGCCAACCGTCAGGCGCAGGGCATTCTGGCTCGTGCAGCGAGCCGGGCCGGATTTAAAGAGGTGGAGTTTCAGTTCGAACCTGTGGCAGCCGGTCTGGAATTTGAAGCGACACTCTCTGCGGAAACCCGCGTGCTGGTTGTCGATATCGGCGGCGGCACCACCGACTGCTCAATGCTGCTGATGGGGCCGCAATGGCACGATAAATCCGATCGAAATGCCAGCCTGCTGGGCCACAGCGGCTGCCGCGTCGGTGGAAATGACCTGGATATCATGCTGGCCTTTAAAGAGCTGATGCCGCTGCTGGGGCTGGGTGGCGCAACGGGGAAAGGTATCGCCCTGCCTGCACTGCCGTGGTGGAACGCCGTGGCCATCAACGATGTTCCGGCGCAGAGCGACTTTTATGCCGCCGCCAGCAAAAAGCTGCTGATGGATCTGATCCGTGACGCGCAGGAGCCTGAAAAGGTGAAGCGACTGCTGAAAGTGTGGCAGCAGCGCCTGGGCTACCGCCTGGTGCGCGCCGCAGAAGAGAGCAAAATTGCCCTCTCCGAACAGGCAGAGGTGACTACTGCGCTGAACTTTATTGAACAGTCGCTGGGTACGGATATCAGTGTGGCAGGACTGGAAGCGGCCATTGCACAGCCGTTAGAGCGGATCAAGGAGCAGGTGAAACTGGCTCTGGATGCCAGCGGCACGCGCCCGGACGTGATCTATCTGACCGGCGGCAGCGCACGTTCACCGGTGTTGCGCCAGGCGTTGCAGCAGCAGTTACCTGATATCCCGCTGGCCAGTGGTGATGATTTTGGTTCCGTCACCGCCGGACTGGCTCGCTGGGCACAGGTGATGTTCCGCTAGCGCTAAACCTGGCTACCACGCGACCAGAGTGGGAAAAGTAAGGGACTTTTTGTGGAGTTTTGCGCCTCAGCCCGAGGCGCAAAACAGCCAGATCAGTAGCTGCTGGCTTCAGAGAGGGCGCGAATATCTTCCCCGCTGAGTGTTAATGAAGCCGCTTTAGTCAGTTCATCCAGCTGTGACAGCGAGGTAACGCTGACAATCGGTGCGGTAATGCTGGGGCGGGCAATCTGCCAGGCCAGGGCAACCTGAGTTGGCGTGGCGCTGTTGGCTTCCGCCACCTGATCCAGTGCGGCCAGGATCTGCAACCCTCGTTTATTCAGGTATTTTTCTACCACGCCATCGCCGCGTTTACTCTTGCTGGCGTCCTCTTTGGTACGGTATTTACCGCTCAGAAAACCGCTGGCGAGAGAATAGTAGTTAATTACCCCCAGCCCATGCTCTTCTGCTACCTGCTCCAGCCCGCTTTCATACTCTTCACGGTCATAGAGATTGTATTCTGGCTGTAGGGTCTCATAACGGGCCAGCCCCTGCTCCCCGCTGATTTTCAGTGCTTCGCTAAGACGTTCTGCTGAGTAATTAGAAGCACCAATCGCCCGAACCTTGCCCTCTTTGATCAGCGCATCGAACGTTTCAAGCGTTGCCTGTAGCGGCGTCTCCTGGTCATCCCGGTGAGCCTGATAGAGATCGATAGTGTCAGTTTGCAGTCTGCGTAAAGAGTCTTCCACCGCCTGACGAATATAGGCCGGAGCCAGCCCCTTTTTGCCCGGCCCCATCTCTATTCCGACTTTGGTAGCGAGCACGATTTTGTCGCGTTTACCGCTCTGCTTCAGCCAGTTCCCGATGATCGTTTCCGACTCCCCGCCCTGATTCCCCGGCGCCCAGCGCGAATAGACATCGGCGGTATCAATAAAATAGAGTCCTTTTTCCACCAGCGCATCCAGCAGGGAAAAAGAGGTTTTCTGGTCGACGGTCCAGCCAAATACGTTGCCGCCAAAGGTCAGTGTGGGAACCTGAATACCGGTACGGCCCAGTGAGCGATGCTCAGAATGACTCATTATTTTCTCCTTATTAAAGCGTTTGACTACATTGTTTTAGCGTAGCAAACAGTCTCACCCCTGCTTCGTTGATTTGTGGCAAAAGATGTGCAGGACAGGAATACTTACACCCGCTTAACGGTTATCCTTATTTCCTTCACTTTTGCGGGTCATACATTCGCTAAAATGAACGCTTTAGGGGCCATCCCCTTTCAGGCCCTTGTGGAACCATTTATTGCTACTGGAGAGCTATTAACAAGATGAATGCTCAGCGCCGTTCTAAAAAAATCTTGCCGATTCTGATTATCGTTGCGCTTGTAGCAGGCGGCGGTTACTGGTGGCACAGCAGCCACAGCAGCAGCAACACAGATAAGAGTGCGGGAGCGCAGCCTGCTAAATCCGCAGGCGGCAAAGGCGGTGGACGGCATGGGGCCACGGGCGCGCCGGCACCGGTTCAGGCCGCAGAAGCGGTACGGCAGAGCGTGCCGCAATACCTTTCGGGCCTGGGGACGGTTACCGCCGCCAATACCGTTACGCTGCGCAGCCGGGTTGATGGCGATCTGATCGCCCTGCACTTTACCGAAGGCCAGGAGGTCAAAGCGGGTCAGCTTCTTGCAGAAATTGACCCCCGTCCTTACCAGGTAGCATTAACTCAGGCACAGGGGCAGCTGGCGAAAGATCGGGCCACTCTCTCTAATGCCCGCCGTGACCTTGCCCGTTTTGAAAAGCTGGCGAAAACCAACCTTGTCTCGCAGCAGGAGATGGATACCCAGCGCTCTCTGGTCGATGAAACACTCGGCACCCTCAAGGCCGATGAGGGCAGCGTAGCAAGCGCACAACTTAATCTTACCTACAGCCGCGTTACGGCCCCCATCTCTGGCCGCGTCGGGCTTAAGCAGGTTGATGTTGGGAATTACATTACCAGCGGTGATACAACCGGCATTGTGGTAATTACACAGACGCACCCGGTCGATCTGGTGTTCAGCCTGCCGGAAAACACCATCAGCACGATCTTATCTGCGCAAAAAAGCGGGCAGCCGATCCCGGTTGAAGCCTGGGATCGCAGCAATAAAACGCTGCTGACCAGCGGCACGCTGCTCAGCATGGATAACCAGATTGACGCCACCACCGGCACCGTGAAGCTGAAAGCCCGCTTCGGCAATGATGACGACATGTTGTTCCCTAACCAGTTTGTTAATGCCCGCCTGAAGGTCAACACCTTGCAGGACGCCATCGTTATCCCCGCTGCGGCGCTGCAAATGGGCAACGAAGGCAATTTTGTCTGGGTAGTAAATGCCGAGAACAAAGTAAGCAAGAAGCTGATCACCACTGGTCTACAGGACAGCCAGAAAATTGTGGTAACAGCCGGGCTGAATGCCGGTGAACGCGTGGTCACGGACGGCATCGATCGTCTGACCGAGGGGGCGAAAGTAGAAGTGGTTGCGCCGCAGGCTACACCGCTCACCTCGGGCAAAAGCGCCCTGCCTTCTCAGGGAGCCAGTTCCTGATGCAGGTCATGCCCCCAAACGCCAGCGGCGGGCCTTCCCGCCAGTTTATCCTTCGTCCTGTTGCCACCACGCTCCTGATGGTGGCGATCCTGCTTGCCGGCATTTTGGGCTACCGCGCCCTGCCTGTCTCGGCCCTGCCGGAAGTAGATTACCCTACTATTCAGGTGGTCACGCTCTATCCGGGCGCCAGCCCGGACGTGGTCACATCGTCGATAACCGCGCCGCTTGAGCGCCAGTTCGGGCAGATGTCCGGGCTGAAACAAATGTCTTCGCAAAGTTCCGGCGGCGCCTCTGTGGTTACCTTGCAGTTCCAGCTCACGCTGCCGCTCGACGTGGCGGAGCAGGAAGTGCAGGCGGCCATTAATGCCGCGACCAACCTGCTGCCCTCAGACTTACCGAATCCACCGGTCTACAGCAAAGTGAACCCGGCAGATCCGCCCATCATGACGCTGGCCGTCACCACCACCAGCATGCCCATGACGCAGGTAGAGGATATGGTGGAAACCCGCGTGGCGCAGAAGATCTCGCAGGTCTCCGGCGTTGGTCTGGTTACGCTGGCGGGTGGGCAGCGGCCTGCGGTCCGGGTGAAGCTGAATGCAGAAGCGCTGGCAGCGCTGAATCTGGACAGCGAAACCGTCCGCACCGCTATCAGCAATGCCAACGTCAATTCAGCTAAAGGCAGCCTTGACGGCCCCGAACGTTCCATCACCCTTTCCGCCAACGATCAGATGAAATCCGCTGAGGATTACCGCCAGCTGATCGTCTCTTATCAGAACGGTTCTCCGGTGCGGCTGCGTGATGTGGCGACGGTGGAACAGGGCGCGGAAAACAGCTGGCTGGGTGCCTGGGCAAACCGGCAGCCCGCCATTGTGCTGAACATCCAGCGTCAGCCGGGCGCCAACATCATCACCACGGCTGACAGTATCCGGCAAATGCTGCCTGCGCTGACCGCCACGCTGCCAAAATCAGTGGATGTGAAGGTACTGACCGACCGCACCACCAATATCCGCGCCTCCGTCCACGACGTTCAGTTTGAGCTGATGCTGGCTATTGCGCTGGTGGTGATGATCATCTACCTGTTCCTGCGCAACGTTCCGGCCACGATTATTCCTGCGGTTGCGGTTCCCCTGTCGCTGGTAGGCACTTTTGCCGTGATCTATTTTCTTGGCTTTTCGATTAACAACCTCACGCTGATGGCGCTGACCATCGCCACAGGTTTTGTGGTGGATGATGCGATTGTGGTAATCGAAAATATTTCACGCTATATCGAGAAAGGCGAGAAGCCGATGGCGGCGGCGCTGAAAGGAGCGGGCGAGATTGGCTTCACCATTATTTCGCTGACCTTTTCGCTGATTGCTGTGCTGATCCCGCTGCTGTTTATGGGCGATATTGTTGGCCGGCTGTTCCGCGAATTCGCCGTCACGCTGGCGATCTCTATTCTGATCTCCGCCGTGGTCTCGCTGACGCTGACGCCGATGATGTGCGCCCGCATGCTAAGCGCCGAGTCGCTGCGCAAGCAGAACCGCTTCTCCCGCGCCAGCGAAGCGATGTTCGATCGCATTATTGCCGGTTACGGCCATTTTCTGCGGCGGGTACTGAATCATCCCTGGCTGACGCTGAGCGTTGCGCTGGGCACGCTGGCGGTGACCGTACTGCTGTGGATCGCTATTCCTAAGGGCTTTTTCCCGTTGCAGGATAACGGCATCATTCAGGGCACGCTTCAGGCGCCGCAGTCCGTATCCTATGCCAATATGGCGCAGCGGCAGCAACAGGTTGCTTCGGTGATCATGAAAGATCCTGCCGTGCAGAGCCTGACTTCCTTTGTCGGCGTGGACGGCACTAATCCGGCGCTCAACAGTGGTCGGCTGCAAATCAGTCTCAAACCCTTGAGTGAACGGGACGATCGTATTCCGGTGGTGATCGACCGTCTTCAGGCGGCTGTGGCAAAAATGCCCGGCGTGAATCTCTATCTTCAGCCGGTGCAGGATCTGACCATTGATACTCAGCTAAGCCGCACGCAATATCAGTTTACGTTGCAGGCTGGATCGCTGGAGTCGCTGAGTCTGTGGGTGCCGAAACTGATGACCCAGCTTGCCACCCTGCCCCAGCTGAAAGACGTCAGCAGCGACTGGCAGGATCAGGGGCTGGAAGCCTATATCAAGGTTGACCGCGACAATGCCAGCCGGCTGGGCATTACCATGGCCGATGTCGATAACGCGCTCTACAACGCCTTTGGTCAGCGGCTGATCTCCACCATCTACACCCAGGCGAATCAGTACCGCGTGGTACTGGAGAACGACACCTCGGCCACGCCGGGACTGGCCGGGCTGGAGAGCATTCGTCTTAACACCAGCTCGGGCGGCGTAGTGCCGCTGAGCGCTATCGCCACCTTTGAGCAGCGCCACGGGGCAATGAGCATCAACCATCTTGATCAGTTCCCCTCCACCACCTTCTCCTTCAATGTCAGCAACGGTTACTCGCTGGAGGAAGCGGTGAATGCTATCAGCGGCGCTGAACAGGATCTGGCTATGCCTTCGGAAATCATGACTCAGTTCCAGGGCAGTACGCTGGCGTTCCAGGCGGCGCTCTCCGGTACCGTCTGGCTGATAGTCGCGGCGGTTGTGGCGATGTATATCGTACTTGGCGTGCTGTACGAGAGCTTTATTCATCCGATTACCATTCTCTCCACCCTGCCTACTGCTGGCGTGGGCGCGCTGCTGGCATTGATGCTCAGCGGCAATGAGCTGGATGTGATCGCTATCATAGGTATCATTCTGCTGATTGGCATCGTGAAGAAAAACGCCATCATGATGATCGACTTTGCGCTGGCGGCAGAGCGCGAACAGGGAATGTCCCCTTATGACGCCATTTATCAGGCCTGCCTGCTGCGCTTCAGGCCGATACTGATGACCACGCTGGCCGCCCTGCTGGGTGCGCTGCCGCTGATGCTGAGCAGCGGCGTGGGCGCGGAGCTGCGGCATCCGCTGGGCGTGGCGATGGTAGGCGGGCTGGTGGTCAGCCAGGTACTGACGCTGTTTACCACTCCGGTTATCTACCTGCTGTTTGACCGTATGGCGCACGCCACCCGCCGTCGATTTAAGCAGGAGGAGGCGTAGTGAAGTTTTTTGCGCTGTTTATCCACCGCCCGGTGGCGACAATCCTGCTGACGATTGCCATCCTGCTGGCGGGCATTCTCGGCTTCCGGCTGTTGCCGGTGGCCCCTCTGCCGCAGGTGGATTTCCCGGTGATCCTGGTCAGCGCCTCGCTGCCGGGTGCCTCTCCTGAAACCATGGCTTCTTCCGTTGCCACGCCGCTGGAGCGCTCGTTAGGCCGTATTGCCGGGGTCAGCGAAATGACCTCAACCAGTTCGCTCGGCAGCACGCGCATCATCCTGGTTTTTGATTATGACCGGGATATTAACGGCGCCGCGCGGGATGTGCAGGGCGCTATCAATGCGGCGCAGAGTCTGCTTCCCAGCGGTATGCCCAGTCGTCCAACCTATCGGAAGATTAATCCTTCTGATGCGCCGATCATGATTATGACGCTGACCTCGGACACCTATTCGCCGGGTCAGCTGTACGATTACGCCTCGACGCAGCTGGCGCAGAAGCTGTCGCAAATTGAGGGTGTGGGCGACGTGAGCATTGGCGGAAGCTCGCTGCCTGCCGTACGGGTGAACCTGAACCCGCAGGCGTTATTCAATCAGGGCGTGTCGCTGGATGATGTCCGCCAGACCATATCTGATGCTAACCAGCGCAGGCCGCAGGGCGCCATTGAGGATCGCTCGCAACGCTGGCAGCTGAAAACCAATGACGAGCTGCAAACTGCGGCGGACTATCAGCCGCTGATCGTGCATTACAACGCGGGTGCCGCCGTACGGTTACAGGATGTGGCCACGGTTACCGATTCGGTTCAGGATGTGCGCAATGCCGGGATGGCCAACGCCAAACCGGCCATTCTGGTGCTGATCCGCAAGCTGCCGGAAGCGAACATTATCGATACCGTGGATCGCATCCGGGCGGAAGTGCCGGAGCTGAACGCTATTATTCCGGCGTCGATTCATCTTGATGTGGCGCAGGATCGCTCGCCCACCATCCGCGCCTCGCTGGCGGAGGTAGAGCAGTCGCTGGCGATCTCTGTCGGGCTGGTTATCCTCGTGGTGTTCGCCTTCCTGCGATCTGGCCGCGCCACGCTGATCCCGGCGGTGGCGGTTCCCGTTTCGCTGATTGGCACTTTTGCCGCGATGTATCTGTGTGGTTTCAGCCTGAATAACCTGTCGCTGATGGCGCTCACCGTTGCCACCGGTTTTGTGGTGGACGATGCGATTGTGGTGCTGGAGAACATTTCGCGGCACGTCGAAGCGGGCATGAAACCGCTACAGGCCTCGCTACAGGGGGTGCGGGAGGTGGGCTTTACGGTGCTCTCAATGAGCCTCTCGCTGGTTGCCGTTTTCCTGCCGCTGCTGATGCTCGGCGGGTTGGTTGGGCGGTTCTTTAAAGAGTTTGCCCTGACGCTCTCCGTGTCGATCGTTATTTCATTGCTCGTCTCGGTGACGCTGACGCCGATGATGTGCGCCAGGTTGCTACGCGCGCAGCCGCAGCGAAAGCAATCCCGCATCCGGGGATTTGGCAAAGTGCTGATGGCGATCCAGCAAGGCTACGGACGTTCACTCAACTGGGTACTTAACCACTCGCGCTGGACGCTGCTGGTATTCCTCGGCACTATCGGTCTGACCATTTACCTCTACATAGCCATTCCGAAAACCTTTATGCCGGAGCAGGATACCGGCAGGCTGATGGGATCTATTCAGGCTGACCAGAGCATCTCCTTCCAGGCGATGCGCGGCAAGCTGGAAGATTTTATGAAAATCGTGCGCGATGACCCGGCGGTGGAGAGCGTGGTGGGGTTCACCGGCGGTTCCCGGACCAACAGCGGCTCGATGTTTATTTCTCTGAAGCCGCTGAGCGAGCGCAGCGAGACGTCACAGGAGATCATCGCCCGCCTGCGTAACAAACTGGCGAAAGAGCCAGGGGCAAACCTTTATCTGATGGCGGTGCAGGATTTGCGGGTAGGCGGAAGAGAGTCCAATGCGGGTTATCAGTACACGCTGCTTTCCGATGACCTGGACGATTTACGCCAGTGGGAACCGAAAATTCGCCAGGCGTTTTCTGCCCTGCCGGAGCTGGCGGACGTGAACTCCGATCAGCAGGATAAAGGTTCCGAAATGGCGCTGATCTATGACCGCGAAAGCATGGCGCGGCTGGGGATCGACGTGGCGGCTGCCAACGCCCTGCTGAACAATGCTTTTGGCCAGCGGCAGATCTCCACCATCTATCAGCCGCTTAACCAGTACAAAGTGGTAATGGAAGTGGACCCGCGCTATACCCAGGATATAAGCTCGCTCGAGTTGATGTATGTGGTAAACAGCGACGGCAAAGCGATCCCTCTCTCATGGTTCGCCCACTGGCAGCCTGCCAACTCACCGCTTTCGGTGAATCATCAGGGGCTGTCAGCCGCTTCCACTATCTCCTTTAACCTGCCGGAAGGCGTATCGCTGTCGCAGGCCTCTGCTGCCATAGACCGCAGCATGACCTCGCTCGGCGTGCCGCTTACCGTGCGCGGCAGTTTTGCCGGTACGGCGCAGGCGTTTCAGCAGAGCCAGAACAGCCAGATCTGGTTAATTATTGCCGCCATTGCCACGGTCTATATCGTGCTGGGGATCCTCTACGAGAGCTATGTTCATCCGCTGACTATCCTCTCTACGCTGCCCTCAGCGGGCGTAGGCGCACTGCTGGCGCTGGAGCTGTTCAGCGCGCCGTTCAGCCTGATTGCGCTGATAGGGATCCTGCTGCTGATCGGCATCGTGAAGAAAAACGCCATCATGATGGTGGATTTCGCGCTGGAAGCGCAACGGAACGGCAATCTCACCGCGCGGGAAGCGATTTTCCAGGCCAGCCTGCTGCGTTTCCGCCCCATTATGATGACCACGCTGGCGGCGCTGCTGGGTGCACTGCCGCTGGTGCTGACTTCCGGTGACGGCGCAGAACTGCGCCAGCCGCTGGGGATCACCATCGTAGGAGGGCTGGTGATGAGCCAGCTGCTGACGCTCTACACCACGCCGGTGGTTTATCTCTACATGGATAAATTGCGTCGCAGGCCGCGTCAGGAGCTGATAAAAACATGAATGCCCCCACCGTTCGCTGGCAGCTGTGGATTGTCGCTTTTGGCTTTTTTATGCAGGCGCTGGACACCACTATCGTCAATACCGCCCTGCCGTCAATGGCAGTGAGCCTGCATGAAAACCCGCTGCATATGCATTCAGTTATTGTCTCTTATGTGCTGACGGTAGCGGTGATGCTGCCGCTGAGCGGCTGGCTGGCGGACAGGTTTGGCGTGCGTAATATCTTTTTCAGCGCCATCATCCTGTTCAGCGCAGGCTCGCTGTTTTGTTCGTTAGCCACCTCGCTGGATCAGCTGATTCTGGCTCGCGTGGTTCAGGGTATTGGTGGCGCAATGATGGTGCCGGTGGGACGGCTCACCGTGATGAAACTGGTGCCTCGTGAACAGTATATGGCCGCGATGACTTTTGTAACCCTGCCAGGCCAGGTCGGCCCACTGCTGGGGCCAGTGCTGGGTGGCGTGTTGGTGGAGTACGCCAGCTGGCACTGGATCTTCCTGATCAACATTCCGGTAGGGATTATTGGTGCCATCGCCACCTTGATGATGATGCCCAATCTGAGCCTGCCGCCCCGCCGTTTCGATTTTATCGGCTTCCTGCTGCTGGCTGCCGGTATGGCTACCCTGACGCTGGCGCTGGATGGTCAGCACGGGTCAGGAAGCTCGCCGCTGCTGCTGTGCCTGTTTATTCTGGTGGGTGTTTTCTCGCTGCTCTTCTATCTGATGCATGCCCGAAGCAACGAGAACGCGCTGTTCAGCCTGAAGCTGTTTGAAAACCGCATCTATTCTGTCGGCTTGCTGGGCAGTTTCACCGGACGTATCGGCAGCGGCATGCTGCCGTTTATGACGCCGATATTTCTGCAAGTCGGTATGGGTTACAGCCCTTTCCATGCGGGGCTGATGATGATCCCAATGGTGCTGGGCAACATGGGCATGAAGCGCATCGTGGTACAGATTGTTAACCGCTTTGGCTACCGCAACGTGCTGGTAGGCGCCACGGTCAGTCTGGCGCTGGTGGTGCTTTTGTTCCCGCTTGTAGCCATGCTGGGCTGGTATTACCTGCTGCCGGTGGTGTTGTTCCTGCAAGGCATGGTTAACGCCATTCGCTTCTCTTCCATGAATACGCTGACGCTGAAAGAGCTGCCCGATGCCCTGGCCAGCAGCGGTAACAGCCTGCTGTCGATGATCATGCAGCTCTCTACGAGTATCGGCGTCACCGTGGCGGGCCTGTTACTGGGCACCTTCGGGCACCAGACGCTGGCTGACAGCCCGGCGGTACACCAGGCCTTTATCTCTACCTATTTCTGCATGGCGGTGGTGATTGTTTTGCCTGCGCTGGTGTTCTGGCGCGTACCGGAAGTCAGTAAAAACGTCGTACTGAGCCGGCAAAGGAGGGATTAATGTTAGCTAAATTGCGTATTGGCATTACCGCCAAGCTGTTCGCAGCAATTTTCTCCACCTGCATGCTGGTGCTAATCACCATGCACTGGGGGGTGCGGCTCAGCTTTGAACACGGTTTTATCGACTACATCAAAAAAGGTAACGAACAGCGCCTGGTGATGCTCAGCGATGCGCTGTCAGATCAATATGAACAGCACGGTAACTGGGATTTTTTGCGTCAAAACAACAAGCTGGTTTTTCAGATCCTGCATTCGCTTGAGCAGAACCCGGACTCCAGCTCGCAGCTTCCGCCCCACGGCTGGCGCACCCAGTTCTGGGTTATCGACCAACAGTATCATGTGATGATCGGCCCGCGTGGCCCGGTGCCGCCTGAAGGCTCAAGGCGCAACATCACCACCAGCAGCGGGCGCATTGTGGGGTGGGTAATTGGCTCGCCGCCTGAACGCCTGACCCGGAGCGCGGATATCAATTTCGACCAGCAGCAAAAGCGCACCAGCTGGATCATTGTCGGCCTGACCATGCTGCTGGCTGCGCTGGTGACCTGGCTGATGTCTCGCGGTCTGCTTGCGCCGGTTAAGCGGCTGGTTGAAGGAACGCATCATCTCGCCGCAGGCGATTTCACCAGCCGTGTTGAAGCCAACAGCCGCGACGAACTGGGCAGGCTGGCACAGGACTTTAACCGTCTTGCCAGCACGCTGGAGAAAAATGAGAGCATGCGCCGCGCCTTTATGGCCGATATTTCCCATGAGCTGCGAACACCGCTGGCTATCCTGCGCGGCGAGCTGGAAGCGATTCAGGATGGCGTGCGTAAACTGACGCCCGAATCCATTATCTCGTTGCAGGGCGAAGTCAGTACGCTGACCAAATTGGTGGATGACGTCCATCAGCTTTCCTTATCTGATGAAGGCGCCCTCGCCTATCGCAAAAGCAACACGGATTTGGTGCCGCTGCTGGAACTGGTCGCCAGCAACTTTACTGGCCGCTATCAGAGCCGCGGGCTGCGGCTTGATTTAAAGCTGCCGGAGCAGGCGCCGCTGTTTGGCGACCCCGACAGGTTGATGCAGCTGTTTACCAATCTGATGGAAAACAGCCTGCGCTATACCGATGCCGGAGGCGGTCTGACGGTCACCGTGGAGTCACATCCCGAGCAGCAGATTATTTATTTCGACGATACCAGCCCCGGCATAACGGATGAACAGCGCCAGCAAATTTTCGAACGCTTCTACCGTGCCGAAAGCTCGCGCAATCGTGCCAGCGGCGGTTCCGGGCTTGGCCTGGCTATTTGTCAGAATATTGTGGAAGCGCACGACGGCACCATTGTTGCGGATCACTCCGATGCCGGCGGCCTGAAAATTACGGTACACTTACCCTGCAAAACCAACTAAAGAGGTGTTTCACCTCGAGTTAGAGATGAGTGTTATGGATCAGGAAACGCTTGCCCCGCTGATTTTAGTGGTTGAAGACGAACCCAAACTCGGTCAGCTACTGGTGGACTATCTCCAGGCTGCCAACTACCGCACCCATCATCTCCTGCGCGGTGATGAAGTGCTGGAGTGGGTCAGACAGACTCCGCCGGATATGATCCTGCTGGATCTGATGCTGCCGGGCATGGATGGCCTGTCGCTGTGCCGCGAAATCAGGCGCTTTTCCGAGCTGCCAATCGTGATGATTACCGCTAAAACGGAAGAAATTGACCGCCTGTTGGGGCTGGAAATTGGCGCGGATGACTATATTTGCAAGCCTTTCAGTCCGCGGGAGGTGGTAGCCAGGGTGAAAACCATCCTTAAACGCTGCCAGCGCACACCAGAAGAAGCGCAGAAGGCTTCTCTGCTGGTGATTGACGAGAGTCGCTTTCAGGCCAGCTGGGACGAGAGGCCGCTGGATCTGACGCCAGCGGAGTTCCGCCTGCTGAAAACGCTGGCCCAGGAGCCAGGGAAAGTCTTTTCACGGGAGATGCTGCTGAATCATCTCTATGATGATTATCGCGTGGTGACCGACCGTACTATCGACAGCCATATTAAAAACCTGCGGCGGAAGCTGGAACTGCTCGATGCCGATCAGCCTTTTATCCGCGCGGTGTACGGTATGGGTTACCGTTGGGAAGCTGACGTCTGTCGTTTGATCTAGCGCAATTTACATTCTCCGCCACAGCTTTTACAATCTCCGCACTCTTTGTAAGGCCGCCCTGTGCGGCCTTTTTCTCTCATTGATACTCTTTTTTCAGCGGATTTACGCCGAAAAAAGCTGACCTGACATCAGACCAACGAGATCCTTATGTTCAAACCGGAACTGCTCTCCCCGGCCGGTACGCTGAAAAATATGCGTTACGCCTTCGCCTATGGTGCGGATGCGGTGTATGCCGGCCAGCCCCGTTACAGCCTGCGGGTGCGTAACAACGAATTTAACCACGAGAATCTGGCGCTGGGTATTAACGAGGCTCACAGCCTTGGTAAAAAATTTTACGTGGTGGTGAATATCGCTCCGCATAATGCCAAGCTGAAAACCTTTATCCGCGATCTTCGTCCGGTGGTAGAGATGGGGCCGGATGCGCTGATTATGTCCGATCCCGGCCTGATTATGATGGTGCGGGAAGCCTTCCCGCAGATGGACATTCACCTTTCCGTCCAGGCAAACGCGGTAAACTGGGCAACGGTGAAATTCTGGCAGCAAATGGGGCTGACGCGAGTGATCCTTTCGCGGGAACTCTCGCTTGAGGAGATTGGCGAAATTCGTCAGCAGGTGCCGGAGATGGAGCTGGAGATTTTTGTCCACGGCGCGCTCTGCATGGCCTATTCAGGCCGCTGCCTGCTTTCAGGTTATATCAATAAGCGCGACCCTAATCAGGGAACCTGCACTAATGCCTGTCGTTGGGAGTATAAGGTTCAGGAAGGTAAGCAGGACGAGGTAGGCAATATCGTTCATCAGCATCAGCCCATTCCGGTGAAAAACGTCGAACCCACGCTGGGTATTGGTGAGCCAACCGACAAAGTCTATATGATTGAAGAGTCGATGCGTCCGGGGGAATATATGACCGCCTTCGAGGATGAGCACGGCACTTACATTATGAACTCCAAAGATCTGCGGGCGGTGGCGCACGTCGGGCAACTGACGCAGATGGGCGTGCATTCATTAAAAATCGAAGGGCGCACCAAATCCTTTTACTATTGCGCACGTACGGCTCAGGTTTACCGCCGGGCCATAGATGATGCCGCGGCAGGCAAGCCTTTCGACGCCAGCCTGCTGGATACGCTGGAAGGTCTGGCCCACCGTGGCTATACCGAAGGTTTTCTGCGCCGCCACACCCATGAGAGCTATCAAAACTATGAGTACGGCCATTCCGCCTCCGATCGTCAGCAGTTTGTAGGCGAGTTTACCGGTGAGCGTCGGGGCGAGCTGGCGCTGGTGGATGTGAAAAACAAGTTCAGTAAAGGCGATAACCTTGAGCTGATGACGCCCGCTGGCAACATCAACTTTGATTTGCTCTCTATGGCAAACAAGAAGCTCGAGCCGACAGAGGTGGCGCCAGGTAACGGCCATTTTGTCTGGATCCCGGTTCCGGAAGATATTGACCTTACTTACGCGCTTTTGCTGCGAAATTTTCCAGATGCCCCAGCAAAACGGGCTGAATTTACGCAAAAAGCGGGTTAATTTACTTGATGTTACGGTTATTAGAAATTGATCACATAACCTTGCGCCTAATCTGGCTAAGATGCGCTGGCTCAAAACGAGAATACTAAACAGCAATTTTTATCAGGAACCACCTCCTTGGCCCGTCCGGCTCCCCCGGATGGGCTTTTCTTTTCCGACTTCTTCCCTCCCGCCGCTGTGGCAAGATGTGCTATAACAGAATCAATTTCGGCCTGAACGGGTCACTCTTCACGGGATAACAAATATGGACAAACAGCCGGTTACGTTGCTGATACTGAATGGTAAAGGGGCAGGAAATGAAGAGCTGCGTGAGGCAATTTTTGCCCTGCGTGAAGAAGGTTATCCCATTGAAGTACGTGTGACCTGGGAGAAAGGTGACGGCAAACGCTATCTCCAGGAAGCGGTCGAGTTGCAGGCAGATACTGTTGTCGCTGGCGGCGGCGACGGCACCATCAATGAAATAGCCAGCGCGCTGGCTGGCATTGAAGCCTCCACACGTCCGGTCTTGGGCATTATTCCTCTGGGCACGGCGAATGATTTCGCCACCAGCGCAGGCATCCCGGCTGAAATGGAAAATGCCCTGCGTCTGGCAATTGTCGGTAAAGCCACGCCTGTGGATATCGCCAGCGTTAACGGCAGCCACTATTTTATTAATATGGCAACAGGGGGCTTTGGCACCCGTATTACCACGGAAACGCCGGAGAGGCTGAAATCTGCGCTGGGTGGTGTTTCGTACTTTATTCATGGGCTGATGCGCATGGATACGCTTAAAGCAGACAGCTGCGAGCTGACGGGTCCCTATTTTAACTGGAAAGGGGATGCGCTGGTAATTGGCATTGGTAATGGCCGTCAGGCTGGCGGCGGGCAGCGGCTCTGTCCTTCTGCGCTGATCAATGATGGTCAGCTGGAGCTAAGTATTGTGACCTCACAAGAGATCCTGCCCACCCTGCTGAATTCTGTAATCGGTGGAGATGACGAAAACCCTAATATTATCCGCGCCTCGCTGCCCTGGCTGGAAATCACCGCCCCGCACGAGATGACCTTTAATCTGGATGGCGAACCGCTGAGCGGCACCTCTTTCCGTATTGAAGTGCTCCCTGCTGCTATCTCCTGTCGTTTACCGCCATCATGTGAGCTGCTGGCCTGACAGGTAGCGCGGAAAGTAAGCTCTGGATAACGGGCAGGTTATTTTAACAGCACATTGTCTGCGGTGCTGGTAGCCGGCTCAGAATACTGAACTAAAAAGCATATCGTCTGAAGGGCCAGCAGCCAGGTCAGGGAGAGGGGGCTGAACACAAAAACGCCGTGAACCCCTCCCTGGGGGCTGCGAAGCGGCGTCCATGCCGCTTAGCTTTTGCTTATCAGCCCCCTCTCCCTTCCCCACAGCATTGGTGTTGCCTGTTACAGAAAACCAAAACCAACTTCCAAATCCAAATCCAAATCCAAATCCAAATCCAAATCCAGCATCAAATCTGGTTTTGACCTGTGTGAACGCCAAACCTACCAACAGCGCTGAATCTAACGGGTGGCACCACAGAGCACTTTAGCCGCAGGGATGCGGCAGCCAGGCTTACGCTAATGCCGCGCAACATATCAAAGTTAACATTACGCACTACGGCGTCTCGGCTAACGTGCTCTATGGTGACGCCTTTGCACCGACCAGATTTTGACCTGTGTGAAAACCTGGCCCACCAACAACACTGAATTCAATGGATGGCACCACTTCACCGCCCCCGGTTTTATCTGCACTCTACTCCTGACCAAACAGCGGGATCGCCTTACCGGTAATATAGCGTTTGCGCAATTTTGCGGAGACGATATCCATCGCCATCACGACCACCACCAGAATCAGGGTGATAAACATCACCACGTCCCAGTTCCACAAGCGCATATTCTCGGCATAGACCAGACCGACACCGCCCGCACCGACAAAACCCAGTACCGCAGCCGATCGGGTGTTGGACTCAATCTGATAGAGACTCAATGCCAGAAATGCCGGGAAGGACTGGGTAAAAATGGCATAACGATGTTTTTGTAATGAATTAGCCCCCACTGCATTCAGCCCCCTGCCCGGCGAGCGCTCTACTGCCTCGTGCCCTTCCGCATAGAGCTTGCCCAGCAGACCCACATCCTGCATCACAATTGCCAGCACGCCAGCCAGCGGCCCCATTCCAACGGCACGCACGAAAATCAGCCCCCAAATTGCCATGTCGATACCACGAAGAATATCCAGCAGACGGCGTATCACCAGCGCCACAGGGCGCAGCGCTTGGGATGACATCACGTTACGTGCGGCCAGAAACGACAGCGGTAACGCTATCAGCGTGGCGGTAATGGTGCCGGCAAAAACAACTGCCAGCGTGATGAAAATTTGATTGAAATAGTAAGCAAACGGCCAGTTTGCCACATCGTGCCAGACAAACATCCGCAGAAAATAACGACCAATTTGCGAACAGCCCGTGGCTAACTGCGCCCAGGAAATGCCGAACATATTAAAAAAGAAGAGATAATAAAGCAGCACGGCGGTAGCGATCATGCCAAGCCTGCGCAGATAGCGACGTTGCAAAGAGAACAGCTCGCTGTGCTTCGCTTTCATACTGTTTAAAGAGTCAGAACCGGCTAAGGCGATCATGCTGCTCTCCCCTCCACCACCCAGCGGCGCAGATGGCCGGAAAAAGTATCCAGAAGCGACACCACCACAATAATCAGCAACATGGTCATACTTACCTGATCGTAGCGATCCAGCTTGATATTGGTCATCAGCTCCTGACCAATTCCTCCGGCCCCTACCAGCCCGAGAATGGTGGACTGGCGGAAATTTACCTCCAGACGCATAAAGCTGTAAGAGAGAAACACCGGCTTCACCTGCGGCCAGAGCGCAAAGCGCATCCTTTGTATGGGGCCAGCCCCACAGGAGGCCAGGCCTCGTCCTGGCTTGTCCGATGCGCTCTCGATAGCTTCATAGAAGAGTTTGGTGAGGCTGCCGATAGTGTGCAGCGCCAGCGCCAGAAAACCAGGGATGACGCCGATCCCAAAGGCCATCACAAACATCACCGCCCAGGCCAGTTCCGGCATAGTGCGTAAAAAGGCTACCGCGGTGCGGATGGCATAGCGTAGCCAGACCGGGGAGTGAGTATTGTCAGCGGCAAGAAACGCGAGGAAAACGGCAGCGATCACCGACAGCAGCGTTGCCGCCAGCGCCAGATTAAGCGTTTCCCAGATTAACGGCAGCTGAATATGCAGCCGGTAACCCCAGTAAGCCAGCGAGCCTTGGGTATGTCCGTCAGCAAACAGCCGGTTCCAGTGCAACACTGGCAGCGTTTCGCCAAGGTAATCAAAAAAATGAGGAAGCGACGTCCAGAGGGTAGTCAGGCTGAATTCGGCGAGATTGCCGGAAGCCAGATAAAGAGCCAGAAGGATCAGCGACCAGAGGAGCGTATCGCGTTTCTGCCTGCCACGAACTTGCTGATAATAGCGCTCAAAATCAGTGTTATGCATAAATTAACCGGTTAAGAGTTGAAACAAAAAGAGCGCCTGCTCAGTGACCTGAGTCAGGCGCTCCCGCAGGGCGACTTAGCGCGCGCCCTTAGTCAGTTCACGCTTCATATTAATGATATTCTGGTAATCAGCCACGGTAGCGGGGCCGATATGCTGTGTGCCGCCCATCGCTTTGATAAAGCAGCTGTGGTTCTCTGTATCCAGCTTTTTGATGGCGGCGACCAGCTTAGGTTTGAAATCGGCATCCAGCTTGTTGCTCACCAGGATCGGGCCGTTAGGGATTAGCGGCGATTCCCAGATAATACGGATTTGCTTCATCAAATCGGGGTGATCCATGCGGATCATGCGGGTAAACGCCCCGCTGGTGAAGCCAGTGTCGTAATCGCCGATCATGGAAGCCCAGGTCACTGCGCCTTCAAACTGACCATTCAGTACGCCTAAAACATCCTGCTCATGGCCGCCGGAGAAGGTCACGCTTGAGAAGAAGCCGTTGTACTTATCATCCACGCTGCCGCCAAACTCTTTCCTGAAGGTCTGATTGGGGATAAGGAAGCCCGAGGTGGAGTCCGGGTCAGCCATCCCGAAAGATTTGCCTTTCAGATCTGACAGCTTCTTATAAGGGCTGTCAGCTTTCACGATAACCACTGAGTGGTAACCTTTTGATTTATCCGTGTCGTCTACCGCAATACCCACAACCTCTACCGCTTTGGGATCTTTAATATAGACAGAGGCATAGGAAGAGGGAGACATGCTCAGCACCATATCCACTTTGCCGCCCAGCAGCCCCTGAATAACGCCGGAGTAGTCGGAAGAGTTACGTAGTCTGGTCTCTGTCCCCAGCTCTTTATCGAAGAAATCCTTTACGCACTGGTTATCACCGATCTGCTGCGTGGCGTTCTGTCCCCCCAAAATGCCTAAATTCAGTTCTTTTGGCGTGGCAGCCTGAGCAAAGCCTGACGCCATTACGCTGGCCAGAAGTGAGGTTAATAATAATTTTTTCATTGCCGGGTCCCAAAAGATCTTAGTTAAATTGCGTCATCTCTTCGCCATACAGCGTATGGAGAAGCTCTTCGGTTAACTGCGACGGATGTCCGTCAAACACGATGCGCCCCTGGGCAACACCAATGGCGCGGGTACAGTACTCTTTCACCAGCTCAACCGAATGAAGGTTGACCATCACGCTGATGCCGTTGTCGCTCACCTGATGCAGGACATCCATAATGCGACGGGTGTTTTTCGGATCGAGCGAGGCGACAGGCTCATCGGCCAGCAGAATTTTGGGGTTTTGCATCAGCGCACGGCAGATTGCCACCCGCTGCATCTGTCCCCCGGAGAGGTTTTCCGCACGCTGTAACGCCTGCGGCAGCATGTTCAACCACTCCAGCAGGCCAATAGCCCTGGCGCGATCGGCATCCGGGAAGATTTTGAAAAAGGATTTCAGGGTGGAAGTCTGACTGAGACGGCCAAGCAGAACATTAGTGAGCACATCCAGACGCGGAACCAGGCAGAAGTCCTGGAAAATCATGCCGCACTCGCTACGCCATTCGCGCATCTGGCGCGCATTCAGCGCAACGATGTTCTGCTGCTCACCGGATTCGCGATAATTCAGGATCTCGCCCTCTGTGGCGGCAAGAGTGCCGTTCAGCAGATGCAAAAGCGTGGATTTACCCGCCCCGGAACGTCCGACAACGGCCACCAACTCACCGGCATGCAGATCAAAATTAATCTCCTGCAACACAGGGTTTTGCGCGTTGTACGCTTTGCCAAGGCCTCTGACGGCCAGAACTTTTTTCTGCGCCGTGCGCAGCGGCGAGACCTCAGGAGCGGGGGCCGGTTTCAACAGTGCCTGTGCCATAATCTTTCCCGTAGTGAGTCAGGCATTACGCCTTGTGCGCCCTATTAACGGCGAGCGCAGTGACGATTTAATGACAGCGGGATGATGAAAAAATGACGCGGGAAAAAGTGACAACGTCACAGTTGCAGCGTCAAGCCGTCACAGGCTGCGGCTACGCTTGGCGGCAGCGCATTCTCTGCCAGCCAGTTATCCACCTCATGCCCGATATGGGTCAGCCAGGTTTGCTGGGGGGCAAGCTGTTGATGTAAAGCCAGCGCCAGCGAAATGTCATTGTGGTTGCGCGGCGGCAGGTCGCTGGGGGCATAACTACAGTCGAGAACCAGGTGATCGATTTTTCGCTGCTGAAGCCAGTGCAGCGTCTCCACAGGCAGCCCGACGCTATCGGTAAGGTATGCCAGCCTGAAACCCTGATGCTCAATCAGATAGCCGAAGGTGATTTTCGAATGAATCAGCGGCAGCGGCGTAAACAGCAGATCGCCGCAGGGAAGCGGATCAAAAGGTCGCAGGAAAGGTTGAAAGGCGAGCAGGCCGGGATGGCGATAGAGATCGTCACATCCCTCTTCATCGGGCGGACAGTAAACCGGAATTTTGGCTCCCATCCCCCAGCGCAGCGCAAACAGCCCCTGCACGTGGTCCATATGAAAATGGGTCAGAAAAATGCGGTCCAGCTCGCCCGGCGCAAATTGCTCCTCCAGATGGCACTGTCCCGCATCCAGTAGCGTGGTTTCGCCACCCTGGCGGATTAATGCGCTGGAGGGCGTGCGCCTTCGCGCGGAGTGCTGCTGAGCACCCAGACAGGCGGCGCAATCGCAGCCAAAAACCGGAACCTGGCGGACGTCACCGGTGCCTAAAAAAGTGAACTGCATGATGTTCGGTCTCCCTTGCAGCATAGTGCTCATCGCTCAGCCATCTGCGCGGCACAAACTCATAATGATCTTTAGCCTGACGACCTGAGACAGAGCGCTTCCGCTGGCGAACCGGCTTCCCTCTCCGCCTGCTCTGCCAGCAGCGCCACCAGCTGATTCAGCGTCTGGCTCAGCGGGCCGTCATTGTTCAGCATCATGCAGCAAGCGGGTGCGCCTTCTGCGGCACGGCGAAGGCGCTGCGCTATCTGCTCCTCTCCTTCCCTGCCGCGCTGCCGCAGCCGCTGAGCCAGCACACCGGGCGAAACTTGCAGGCACACCGGCAGCAGCTGCGTACCATAACGCTGTTCAACGGCTGGCAGGTGTAGCCGTGACACGTTCACCACAACGTCAAGATCCTGCGCCAGCCAGAAGTCGATTTCGATGCCCACCGCATAGGCCTGTTGATGCGCCAGCCAGTCAATTGCGAACAGCCCTTTTGCGCGCCGTCGGTGAAACTCCGCCTCGCTGAGGGCAATATGATTTTCGCCCCCGGCATCAGCAGCCCTGGTAATGTAACGATGCGCCACCACCACACCTTCGGGTGCGGCTTCGCGCAGCGCGTTCAGCAGGCTGTCCTTGCCTGAACCGGATGCGCCCATCAACCAGATAAGCCTGGCCATCAGTAAACCGCCCGTCCTTTCGCCCAGGTTGAGCGCACGTGGACCTGCCCCTGATGGTGATTCACCAACACCAGATCCGCACGTTTGCCCTCCGCAATCACGCCGCGATCGGTCAGGCCGATAGCGCGCGCAGGGTTGCTGGTCACCAGCGCCACAGCGGCGGGCAGCTGATAGCCATTGTTCTCATCGCGGGCGATACGGAACGCCGCATCCAGCAGGCTGGCGGGATAATAATCAGATGAGAGAATATCCAGCAGCCCCAGCGCGGCGAGTTGATGCGCCGCCACGTTGCCCGAGTGCGAACCGCCGCGCACAATATTCGGCGCGCCCATCAGCACCTGTAAACCCTGCTTACGGGAAGCGCTTGCCGCCTCCAGCGTGGTGGGGAATTCAGCAATCACGCTGCCCAGGGTTTCAGACTCCTCAACATGCGCCAGCGTGGCGTCGTCATGGCTGGCCAGCGGGATCTGATAGTGGCGGCACCAGGCTGAAATCGCCTCGCGGTTGGGCTTCGACCAGCGCTCAGCTAAGCGCAGCTGGCTGGACTCAAACTCGTCCATTTGCCGATCGTTCAGGTTGTACTTGCCCTGGAAATAAACGCGGTACTTTTCCAGCGAGGTGTACTGGCGCTGCCCCGGCGAATGGTCCATCAGCGAGACCAGCGACAGCTCTGGCGTCTGCATCAGCTGCTCAAACAGCGGCAGCGTCGAGTCATGCGGCAGCTCGCAGCGCAGATGCAGACGATGTTCGGCGCGGTTCAGGCCATGCTGTTCGCTGTAGCGGATGGCATCGATCATCTTTTGCAGATTATCCAGGCGATGGCCCCCATCCCGCACATCCCCTACCCCAATGGCATCCAGTACCGTGGTGATGCCGTTGGCCACCATCAGCGCATCGTGACTGCTCATGGCGGAGTGCGCAGGCCAGTCTACTTTTGGTCGCGGCGTAAAGAACTTATCAAGGTTGTCGGTATGCAGCTCCACCATCCCCGGCATCAGCCAGCCGCCCTCACCATCAATGGCCGCCGGCGACTGGCTGCTGGTATCGGAGAAAGCCTGAATAATGCCGTTCTCACACGCCAGCGAGCCGCTGACCACTTCATTTTCCAGAATCAGTTTGACGTTATTGATGATCATACGGCGCGCTCCGTAATGGGGTTCATCACATAGAGACGGTTAGCAATCCGTTCCCGGACGGCGTTATCGTGAAAGATGCCTACTACAGCCGCGCCGCGATCGCGGGCCTGTTCAATCAGGCTGACCACCGCAGCGCTGTTGGCGCTGTCCAGCGAAGCAGTCGGCTCATCCAGCAGCAGTACCGGATAGTCGGCAATAAATCCGCGGGCGATATTCACACGCTGCTGCTCGCCCCCGGAGAAGGTGGAGGGAGCAAGATCCCACAGGCGGGAAGGCACGTTCAGGCGGCTGAGCAGCAATTTTGCCCGCTCGTCGCTCTCCTGCCGCTCCACCCCGCGCTCACGCAGCGGCTGGGCCACCAGATCGAGCGTGGAAATTCGCGGAATGACCCGCAAAAACTGGCTGACCCAGCCGAGGGTGTCACGCCGCAGCGCCAGAATCTGTCGCGCAGGCGCCGTGACCAGATCAACCCACTCCTGCTGATGTTTAACCCAGATATGCCCCTGGTCCGGCAGATAGTTGGCATAGAGCGAACGCAGCAGCGTGGATTTCCCGCTGCCCGAATGGCCATGCAGCACCACGCACTCACCGGCAGAGACTTGCAGGCTGGCGTGCTCCAGCACCGGCAGTTCGGCGCCATGCTGGTTGTGAAGCACGAAGGTTTTAGACAAATTTTCGACGCGCAGTTGAAGACTCATGGCAAATTCCTGTTTAGGTTGGCTCAATGCTCAGGCGAGGACAGATGAGACCAGCAGCTGGGTATAGGGGTGATGCGGATCGTCCAGCACCCTGTCGGTCAGCCCGCTTTCCACTACCTGCCCATCCTTCATCACCAGCAGGCGGTGCGCCAGCAGACGCGCCACGCCCAGATCGTGAGTGACAATCACCACGGCAAGGTTCAGGTCGCGAACCAGGTTGCGCAGCAGATCGAGCAGGCGCGCCTGTACCGAAACATCAAGCCCGCCGGTTGGCTCATCCATAAACACCAGCCTGGGATGGGTCACCAGGTTACGGGCAATCTGCAAGCGCTGCTGCATACCGCCGGAAAAGGTGCCTGGCAGGTCATCAATACGCGACAGCGGAATCTCCACATCCTGCAACCATCGGCCTGCTTTCTCGCGGATATCGCCGTAATGCCGCTCGCCAACGGCCATCAGGCGTTCGCCGATATTACCGCCCGCCGAGACCTGCGCTCGCAGTCCGTCCATCGGGTACTGGTGCACCACGCCCCATTCGGTACGCAGCAGGCGACGACGATCGCTTTCACTCCGCGCGTAGAGATCCTGGCCCTGATAAATAATGTTGCCCTGCTGCGGTGCCAGCCGGGCAGACAAGGCCTTCAGCAGCGTCGTTTTTCCCGAGCCGGATTCACCGACAATGCCCAGCACCTCGCCCGGAAAGAGGTCAAAAGAGACGTCGCTGAAGCCTTTGCCCGGCGCATAGAGATGCGTTAGCTGGTTGACCGCCAGCAGCGGTTGTTCGCTGATCATGCTTGTTGCGCCTCTTGTTGCTGATGGCAGTAATCGGTATCGGAGCAGACAAACAGCCGGGTGCCCTGGTCGTCCAGCACCACCTCATCCAGATAGCTGTGGCGGGAGCCGCAAAGTGCGCACGGCTCCGACCACTTCTGCACGGTGAAGGGATGATCGTCAAAATCCAGGCTTTCGACTTTGGTGTAAGGCGGTAAGGCATAGATGCGTTTTTCGCGCCCGGCGCCAAACAGTTGCAGGGCTGGCATCATATTCATTTTGGGATTGTCATATTTCGGGATTGGCGAGGGGTCCATCACGTAGCGGTCATTGACCTTCACCGGGTAGGCATAGGTGGTGGCGATATGGCCGTAACGGGCAATATCCTCATAGAGTTTCACCTGCATGATGCCGTACTCCTCCAGCGCGTGCATGGTGCGCGTTTCGGTCTCGCGCGGCTCGATAAACCGCAGCGGCTCCGGGATCGGCACCTGGAAAATCAGGATCTGATCCTCGGTGAGCGGCGTTTCCGGAATGCGGTGCCGCGTCTGGATCAGCGTGGCATCCACCGTGCGTTCGGTAATGGCCGCACCGCTTACGCGCTGGAAGAAACGCCGGATTGAAACGGCATTGGTGGTGTCATCCGCGCCCTGATCGATCACCTTCAGCACGTCATGCTCGCCTATCACGCTGGCGGTCAGCTGGATGCCGCCGGTTCCCCAGCCGTAAGGCATCGGCATTTCACGTCCGGCAAACGGCACCTGATAACCGGGGACGGCCACCGCTTTGAGGATTGCCCTGCGGATGGTGCGTTTGCTTTGTTCATCAAGGTAGCCGGGGTTATAACCGCTGAGTTCAGTCACGGTGCTTCTCCTGGTATTCGGCACGCAGGCGGTTAAGCAGCTCAACCTCCGCCTGGAAATCAACGTAGTGAGGAAGTTTAAGGTGCGAAACAAAGCCCGCTGCCTCAACGTTGTCAGCATGGGAGAGCACGAACTCTTCGTCCTGTGCCGGGCTGGTGATACGTTCGCCGTACCTGTCTGTTTGCAACGAACGATCCACCAGCGCCATCGCCATCGCCTTACGCTCGGCCCGACCAAACACCAGACCATAGCCCCGAGTTAAGTGCGGCGCGCTATCTTCTGGCGTGGTGAAGCCGTTGACCATCTCACATTCGGTCAGCAGGATTTCGCCAATTTCCAGGGGGAAGCCCAGATCTTCCGGCTCGATCTCTACCGTGACATATCCGGTTCTGATCTCGCCAGCAAAGGGGTGGTTGCGTCCGTAGCCGCGCTGGGTTGAATAGCCTAATGCCAGCAGGAAGCCTTCATCGCCGCGCACCAGCTGTTGCAAACGGGCGGAGCGCGGAGCGGGCCAGGAGGGCGGTTCACGCGTGATGTCCAGCGGCTCGCTGCCGTCATCCTCTTCACGTTGGGCCAGCCCTTCACGGGTCATCAGGTCGAAGATGTGTGGACAGCGCTCATCCAGCGGCTGTTCAGCCCGTGGCGCCTGCGGTGCCTTGCCCTCGGCCAGCAGCGTGAAGTCAAGCAGGCGGTGGCTGTAGTCACAGGTCGGCCCCAATACCTGACCACCAGGCAAATCTTTATAAACCGCAGAGATACGGCGCTCCAGGCGCATCTTTTCCGTCTGCAACGGCAGGCTGTCTGCCAGGCGTGGCAGCGTGGTGCGGTAGGCGCGCAGCAGGAAAATGGCCTCGACCAGATCGCCACTCGCCTGTTTGATGGCCAGCGCCGCCAGTTCACGGTCGTGAATTCCCCCTTCGGTCATCACTCTGTCTACGGCCAGCCCCAATTGTTGATCGATCTGCTGGCATTGCAGTTCGTTGCCCTCGCTACCCCGGCGCAGGTTTTCCTGTAACTGATGAGCGGAGGCAATCGCCTTTTCGCCCCCTTTAACGGCAACGTACATCAGCAGACCCTCACGTCGGTAGTACGGGGCAGCGCCATCATGTTTTCGCCGCAGGTGAAGATCAGATCAATCCCCTGAGGAAAGCGGTGCGGACGTTCGCGCAGATAGTGCAGCACGCTTTCCGGCAGCTGAGGCGCAATCGCGCGGGACTCCATCAGCCCCGGCCCGCTCAGGCGCAGCGTCAGACCGCCGTTAAGGCTGGCCACTTCAATAATGACCGTGGTGCTTTTCTCGGGTGAATGATTGCTGCCTGGCGAGAACTGCTGAATGGCGGTATCAGATTTGGCATGCAGCAGCGCAAAAGGCACATCGGTCTCTTTGCTGACCGGCGCGCCGGTATGAAAACGCAGGTTAGCCAGCAATGCTTCGTTACTCAGCGTGCTGTCGAGATAAAGCGGCGTTTCACGGTCAACCAAAGTCATCAACACCGCGGTTGCAGCGGGAGAAGTATTGCCCCAGGCAGGAAGCTGCGGCAGCGAAACCATCACCCCCGGCTCGCTCATGGCTTTCAGAATACGGCGAAAAGCCCGCTGCGCATCCGCAACGGGATGGGCAAAACTGGCAAGTAAAGTCATTAATTATCTCCCCGGACAAGGGTGAAGAAGTCGACGCGGCTGCTGGCTATTTCGCGTGCACGCAGGGTGAGTTGCTCCTGGCGGGCGGCGGCCAGCGGCGCAATAATTTTTTGCTGGATCAGTTCCGCGCTGCTGCTTTGCTGCAACAGGGCATCCAACAGGGCGCACAGTTCGGCATGCGCTTTATTGCGGGTAATGAGATAGCTGAATCCGCAAATGCCATCGTCCAGACGCACCACGGCGCGGGTGACCGTGGTATCGCCCAGGATAAAGCGGCGACCGGTGCCGCCCATCCTGGCATGCAGGCGCGTCAGGCCAGTTTCAGGCGCGCGCAGCCGTTCATAGTGGGGGTGAAGATCCAGCGGCTGCCAGCAGGCCAGCAGCTGAGCTGGCTGGCTGTGGGCCAGTACCGAAAGCCAGCGCTTTCTTGCTTTAATGGGGTCCATCTAGTGCTCCAGCGTCAGTTCAATCATGTCGGCGCGCGTCAGGCTGACGGAGTATTCCGCCGCCTTTTGCTCACCGGTGATATTCAGCGTGCGTACGCAAAGCAGCGGAGAGTGCAGCGCCACTTCCAGCAGCTTGCTCTCCCTGGCCTGAGCGCGGCGGGCGGTGATTCGGGTTTGTTTGCGTGATAACGCCAGCGAGAGATGCTGCTGCATATAGTCATGCAGCGACCCGCTGCTGAACTGCTGTAAGGAGGGCCACCAGTGCAGATCGGCCAGATAGTGATTAATGACGCAGACCGGCACGCCGTTGACGCGGCGAAGTGTACGCAGATGGATAACCGTCTCTCCCTCCGGAGAACCCAGCGCAGCGGCGATTTCGGCATTGCAGGGACGCAGCACTGCCAGCAGCCGCTCGCTGGTGGGATGACTGCCCTGCTCCAGCAGGTTCTGACTGAAGCGCGCCTGCGAGTGCAGCGGGTAGTTGTAAGGCCGCATCAGCACCAGAATGCCCACGCCCTGCCGCCGTTGAACCAGCCCTTTGCTGACCAGTTCATCTACCGCACGGCGCAGCGTATGGCGGTTAACGGCGTAGCGTTCCGCCAGCTGCTTTTCAGAAGGCAGATAGTCACCGCAGCGATAATGAGTGCTCAGTTCACTCTCCAGCTGGGCGGCAATAGCCTGATATACAGTGGTCGGATGTCTGGACAGGTTCAGCATCTGAAAATCCTCATTCACAGGGAGGCGGCGGCGTCGTCCGGAAGAAAACCGGGCGACCTGACTTTTTCAATGCAGGTATGTTGCAGGCGCAATATGACAACGGGGTTAAGGCAAGGTGTCCGGAAGATGAATTTGGTTTTAGCGCCTGAGGCAGGCGCTTCAGCGAAGGTGAGGTGGTCTACAAAAACAAGGGTTCTCAGCGATCAGGCCGCTACTTCTCCCTCCTTAAAAGTGCTTAACAGAGCCTTCTCAAGCTTCGCGGCCGTAATGGTGAACGGCAGGTGTTGCAGGCTGTCTGGCGGAAAGCGGATCTCTTCAGCGAGCATACGGACTTTTTCCTGCCTGCCAGGGTGCGCAAACGGCAGTGACAGCGGCGTATCAAAACGCTGTAATAAACGCAGCAGAGTGGTGTCAGGCTGCCCGCTCTCCTGTTCAACCAGCGACTGCACCAGCAGGCTGAAACCTACCTTCTCGCCGTGGAGCCAGTGATGTAATTCCGGCTGATGCGTCAGACGGTCGTGGATAACATGGGCAAACCCCGGCGTGGAGAGCCGATCCTGAAAGCTGTTCGCCAGCCCGGCCAGCACGATACTGGCTTCGATGACTTTCTCCAGCGCAGGCGTTACTTGCTGATGCAGATTATCCTCAACCGCCTGCTCTCCCCATTTTTCAAAGATATCTACCGCCTGTCGCGCTGCGGCCACCTTCAGATCCAGGGCCAGGCGGTCAGGATTCTGCCGCTGGTAAGGCTCAAATTCATACCACTTCGCCAGCGCATCCACGATGCCGGACTTCAGGTAGCGGACGTCACTGCGGGCAATCACTTCACTGTCCACCAGAACCCGTTCCGGAAGCCGGTTTAAGGGCTGGCTACGAAGATGGCCGCCCTGCTCGTTATAGATGATTGCCAGCGGTGACCAGGCGGCGCAGGTCGCTGCCAGCGTGGCGAAATTGATTAATGTCAGATCGGGCAGCGCATCATTCACCGCCTTGGCGCAATCCAGCACCCGGCCACCGCCAACAGCCAGAACAACTTTTGTATTCTGCGCAACAAGGTCAGACCTGAGTTTCTCTATGGCCGCATCGGTGCACTCCCCCGTCAGGAAGTCGAGCTGCCAGCGGATGCCGGCGCGTTCCAGGCTCTCGCTTAACGCCGGGTTTACCGCCTTCCAGGCCTGGGGAGAAGTGAAGAGATGAATGCGGTGCCCAAATGGCGCCACAATAGCGCCCACTTCGGCTCGTAGTCCGGGGCGTTGCAGATAGGCACCGGGCGATTTAAGGGTAAACATGCTGCTTCCTTTTCCAGTTAACGTCGGTAGGCGAGCGATCTCACCACTCTGTCGCCAATCTTTTGTATGACCTGCACCATCACCAGCAGCACCACAATAGTGGCAGCCATAATCTGGTTATCGAAACGCTGGTAACCGTAGCGGATAGCGAGATCGCCCAGCCCACCGCCGCCCACCACGCCTGCCATTGCAGAAAAGCCAATCAGCATCACGATGGTTAGCGTCATCCCGGCAATCAGTGCTGGCAGCGCTTCAGGCAGCAGCACCCGGCTGACGATATGCCAGAGATTGCCCCCCATTGAGATCACGGCTTCTATACGACCCCGATCGACCTCATCCAGCGCATTCTCAACGATGCGGGCGAAAAACGGGAAGGCACCGAGCGTAATCGGCACGATGGCAGCCGTACTGCCGAGCGTGGTGCCCACCAGCAGGCGGGTAAAGGGGATCAGGGCAATCAGCAGCACCACAAAGGGCAAGGCGCGACCAACGTTTACGACCGTATTCAGCACGGCGGCAAGAGGACGGTTGGGCAAAATGCCCTTCTGCCGCGTCAGAAACAGCAGGCAGCCAACCGGCAGGCCAAGCGCAACGGTGAACACGGCGGCGAGCGCCACCATATAGAGAGTTTCATAAGTTGCGGTCAGCAGCAGATCCTGAAAGCGGTCCCAGTTTACGCCACGCATCTGGTCAACTCTCCACGCTGAAATCTGGCGATAAAGGCCCGATCCGCCGCCCCATCCTGCAACAGCATCTCACGCAGCCGGCTCTCGCTGCGGTTCATGATCTCCGCCACGCTGCCGCTCTCTATCAGTCGGCCCTGTTCAAGCAGCGCCGCGCCGTCACAAATACGCTTTACCACGCCCATTTCATGGGTGATCAGCACAATGGTAATGTTGAGCTGCTGCTGAATATCGGCCAGCAGATCAAGGATTGAGGCGGTGGTTTCCGGGTCCAGCGCGCTGGTGGCCTCATCGCACAGCAAATAGCGAGGCCTGGCTGCCAGCGCACGCGCAATGCCTACGCGCTGCTTTTGCCCGCCGGAGAGTTGTGAAGGCCAGGCCTGAGCAAACTGCTCCAGCCCAACCAGTTGCAGCAAAGCATCGACACGTGCGCGGCGCGCTCTGGCTGGCATCCCGGCGATCTCCAGCGGCAAATCGATATTGTCGTGAACGTTACGGGAGTGAAGCAGATTAAAATGCTGGAAAATCATGCCCATCTGCTGACGCTGGCGGCGCAGCTGCGGCAGAGTCAGTTTTGCAATCTCTTCTCCATCTATTTCAATCTGCCCGGATGAGGGGTGTTCCAGCAGATTCAGACAACGCAGCAGGGTGCTTTTTCCTGCCCCGCTTCGTCCAAGAATGCCGAAGATGGACCCCTCCTGAATCTCTAAAGTGATCTTATCTAACGCCGGCGCTGAAGCGCCGGGATAATCTTTGCTGAGATTAGTGAGTTTAATCATGCTTCGCATCCGAAACCGGGATCACCGAGCCGTTATAATTTTTACGGATAAAGTCTGCCACCTGCGGTGATGTCAGATCTTTTGCCAGTTGTAATACACGGGGATCTTTCGCCAGCTCTGGCGTAGTGACCAGCAGGTTGGCATAAGGATTATGTTCCGCTGACTCCAGCCCTAATGCATCCTTAGAAGGCGTTAACCCTGCTTCAAGCGCATAGTTACCGTTAATGATGGCGGCATCGACGTCATCCAGCGAACGCGGCAGCTGCGGAGATTCAATTTCAATGATTTTGATCTGTTTTGGGTTGTCGCTGATATCTTTTGGCGTCACCAGCGTGGAGGCGGCATCCCCCTGCGCTTTCAGGCGAATAACCCCTTTTTGCTGTAGCAACCAGAGCGCCCGGCTCAGGTTGGTAGTGTTATTAGGGACGGCGATGGAAGCGCCAGGCGGCAGAGCAGCCAGGCTTTTCACTTTACGGGAGTAGATCCCCAGCGGTTCAATATGCACGCTGGCCACCACGCTGAACGTCTTGCCAAGCGCCTTTTCCTGATCCTTCAGGTAGGGCAGATGCTGAAAGTAGTTGGCATCCACATCCCCTGCTGACAGCAGCTCATTGGCGTTGACTCCGCCATTGAGTTCAACAATCTTCAGATCCAGCTTTGGGTCGATACTCTTCACATATTCCAGTATTTCGGCATGCGGTACCGGATCGGCCGCGACGCGCAACGGTGCAGCGTGCAGGCTTTGTGCCACCAGTAGTGAAAGGCCAGCCAGGGTAACTAGTGTTTTATTGATCATCATTATTCTCTTATTGTTATTCACTGTTGCTATGTTCCGGGTAGAAGCGTCTTGCCACTTCAGGGTGCGAGCGCAGGCGGCCTTTCAGGTAATTCCAGCCAACCTCACGTAATAAAGGATTCAGGGGATCGCTGGTGGGGCCAATAGCCAGCCGGGCCAGAGAGTCCGGCAGCGGATAAACCGGTACTACCGCATCCAGCTGCGCGCCAAGGAAAAAGGCCACCGACAGCCGCTCTTTATCCGCTTTTGGCGACACGACGCGATGGATGGTGGCGCGCAGATAACCGTTACTGGCAAGTTCCAGAAGCTCCCCGATATTGACCACAAATGAACCTGGCAGCGGCGAGGCGGCAACCCAGTTATCGGGCGTCACTTCCACCTGCAAACCGGGCTGGTCGTCCTGCAACAGCAGCGTCAGGAAACCGGAATCTTTATGCGCCCCCACGCCCTGAGAGGATTCAGACTCCTGTCGTCCGGGGTAGCGAATCAGCTTGATATGCTCGTTGGGATAGTCGCCGTAAAGATTATCGAAGGCGTTGCGAGGCAGCTCCAGCGCCTCTGCAAAGCCCCGCAGCAGCTCCAGCGCCACCTGCGTCATATCCTGCTGCCAGCCGGTGAGCACAGTTTGTAGTTCCGGCAAGGCTTGCGGCCACTGATTCGGCCCCTGCATACGCAGCCAGGTAGGTGACTCTGGAGAATTTACAACCGCCTCGCGCTCGGCACCGATATCAAACTGTTCACGGTAATCCGGCTGGCTGCGGGTGATCTCCACGCCTGCAAGGTTATAACCGCGAAAGTGAGGCGAATTCTCCATTTTTACTTTGAGTTTTTCCTCCTGCGGCAGCGAAAAAAAAGTGCGCGCCACATTCTGTACGCTTTCTGATAACGCCTGCCCGACACCGTGATTAATCAGATAAAAAAATCCCACTTCACGTGCGGCCTTGCCAAGTTTCTCAACAGCTTCTTTTCTTTGTTGTTCATCGCCGGTTAACAGGGCGAAATCAATAACGGGTAACGCAAGTGAATCTGAATGGCTCATTCTTTAAGTCCCCTGGGTATCACAAAGAATAACAATGCCATTTCCACCGGGGCTTAACTACGAAGGAATCCTGCAATCAATATGCAAAGAGTGGAATTTCATTAAGGGTAATAAAAGCTATTTTTCGGGCAGGCTTTCCGGCCCCCATTTAATAAAGTGCGGAGGCTGATAAGCGGTTATTTCCGGGAGCGGCTGATCGTAAAGCTCTATTTCCACAAAACAGGTCTGCGCACTGCATCCCTGCCCCAGGCGTGAACTGCCCCGGTCTTCCGTCAGCACATTGGGATTCCCCTGCTTATCCAGCGGCGCAGCTTCCCCACTCATCAGCGGATCGTACCAGGCGCCGGTGGCCATCTGCACCACGCCAGGCAGGATATCGCACGTCAGATGCACGCCCGCCAGCAGCGCCCCACGGGCGTTAAACACTTTCACAATAGTTCTTTCGCCGATACCACGCTGAGTGGCATCATCAGGATGCATCCAGATGGGTTCCCGTCCGGCTATTTTGGATTGCTGGCTGACTTTGCCGTGATCGTACTGGCTGTGAAGCCGCGTGCGCGGCTGGCTGGAGAGCAGATGCAGGGGCCATTGCTGCCTGAGCCGGGCCTGAGCCTCATACTCCGCCTGATGCCAGTACGCATGGCCGGGCGCCTCCTCATACCCAAAACTCGCCACGGTAGCGGAGTAAAGTTCAATCCTGCCGGAAGGGGTGGAAAGAGGTGCCGCTTTGGGATCTTCACGAAACTCCCGCAGCATGATCTGCGGCCCGTCAGGCCGGGCATACTCAAGCTTGCCGCTTGCCCAGAACTCGTTGAAGGAAGGCAGTGAAATCCCCTGCTCCTCTGCACGGGGCCTTGCTTCCTCGTAGATTGCTGCCAGCCACTCTCTCTCCGTCCGGCCCTGGGTGAACAAGGCTGAGAATTCCAACAGCTTCGACAGCTCCGAGAAGATGGCATAATCAGACTTCGCTTCCGCAACCGCAGGAATGTGCTGTTGCATAGCGATCATAAAGCCGTCGTTGCTGGCGCTGCCGATATCCTCACGCTCGAGTGAAGTGCTGGCAGGCAAGACGATATCGGCAAATTTTGCCTGCGCGGTCCAGAACTGTTCATGCACAATAATGGTCTCCGGATGCTGCCAGGCGCTGATAAGCTTGTTCAAATCCTGATGATGATGAAAGGTGTTGCCGCCTGCCCAGTAGATCAGCCTGATATCCGGATAGGTCAGCCGCTTTCCGTCAAAATCGAACCCTTCGCCAGGCTGCAACAGCATATCGGCAATGCGTGCTACCGGAATGCTCGCTTTGATCGGGTTTTGCCCCACCGGCAAACGCGGGCCGGAGAAAACTCGCCGGTCAGCCCCGGCCAGATTAGTCGAGGCGTAGCCAAATCCCAGCCCTCCTCCGGGCGTGCCAATTTGCCCCAGTAAGGCGGTAGTGGCGACAATGGCCCAGAAAGCCTGCTCTCCCTGCCGCGCGCGCTGCACGGACCAGGCAATATTTATCATGGTTTTACTGCCTGCCAGACGACGGGCAAGTTGACGGATTTCTTCAGGCTGGAGTCCGGTAATCTCCGCTGCCCATTCAGGGCTTTTCGTGACGCCATCCGTTGCGCCGCGCAGGTATGCGGCGTAGTGCGCAAAACCCACCGTATAGCGCTCAACAAAGTCCCGATCGTAAAGCGCCTCCTCAATCAGTACCTGACAGAGCGCCAGCAGCAGCGCGGTATCCGTACCGGGTCGAATAGCGAGCCACTCTGCTTCCGGCACCGAAGAGAGATCGTTTTTCACCGGACTGATATTGATAAAGCGGGTGCCCTGCTTTTGCATTTTTTCCAGCCAGTAGGCCAGCGCATGATCGTTCGCCCCGCCGCCGTTAACCTGTGCGTTACGCAGCGGCAGGCCGCCGATTGCCACAAACAGCTCACAGTTTTCCGCTAATACCGGCCAGTGGGTATGGTGGCGCTGCAACTCATCCAGATCGCCCAGAATATGGGGTAGCGTGCGCTCACCGGCGGCGATACTGTAGGTATTGGTACTGGCGGTATAGCCGCCAAACTGATTCAGAAAACGGTGAAGCTGGCTTTGGGCGTGGTGAAACCGCCCGGCGCTGGACCAGCCGTAGGAGCCGCCGTAGATCGCCTGATTACCGTGCTGCTGCTTTACCCGCGCCAGTTCGTCGGCCACCAGCTTTAACGCCACTTCCCAGCTGACTTCGACAAAAGGTTCTTTGCCACGCGCGCTGCGTGAGGCCGCCTTCCCCTGAAGAAAGCCCAGCCTCACCGCCGGTCGCGCTACTCTTGATGCTCCCTGGATTGCACCAGGCAACGATTCGCTAATCTTTGAAGGATTGCGATCCCACTCTACGGGTTTTACCTCCGTTAGCATGCCCTCTTCGACGGTTACCCGGCAGGTGCCCCAATGCATCACGGCTAAATCATTATTCTTCATCTGGTTATGTCTCGCGGCGGATTCGGCGCGCCAGGCGCGTACCAAAGGTCTGAAGCAGCTGGACGATAACGATCAGTACCAGCGCAGTGGAGAAGGTGGCAAAAGCATCAAACCGCTGGTAGCCGTAGGTGATGGCTAAATCGCCAATGCCGCCCCCGCCCACCGTTCCCGCCATTGCGGTCGCGCCCAGCAGGCCGATGGTGGCCGTGGTGAGCGCCAATACCAGTGAAGAGGCGACTTCCGGCAGCATGAAATACCAGATGGTCTGTAGCGTGGTAGCCCCCATGGCCTGCGCGGATTCAAGGATACCCTCATCCACCTCCAGCAATGCACTCTCCACCAGCCGAGAAATATAGGGTGCGATAAAGATGACCAGCGGCACAATGGCTCCCGGCGTGCCAATAGTGGTGTGCACCAGCAGACGCGTCAGCGGCAGGATAGCGATCAGCAGAATAATGAACGGCAGCGAGCGGATAACGTTAACAATCGGGTTCAGCACCTGATGCACAAATCGGTTGGGCAGAATGCCGCCCGGACGGCAAATCACCAGTACGATGCCCAGAGGGATGCCGGCCAGTGCACCAAACCCCAGTGAGACGGCGATCATCACCGCAGTATCGTGTAAAGCGAGCAGGACCTGGTCGCCGGTGACGGCGGTATCAAAAAAGTCAGACATAGGTGATTTTCACTCCCGATTCGCTGAGGAAAAGAGTGGCCGCTTCGGTCTGCGACTGTTCGCCTTTGATCTGCACGATCATAAAACCCAGAATAGTGCTCTGCACTTCTGACATATTGGCAAACAGGATATTGACCTCTACGGGGAAGTCGCGGATCAGACGGTTGATAATGGGTTGTTGAGCGGTAGTGCCAATAAATTCCAGCCGCAACGCCTGCGTGCTTTCTTCCTGCCCCAGCAGAGCTAAGGTCTGTTCCGGCAGGCGGTCGTGGATCACCGACTGCACAAAACTGGCGCTGACGGCGTGCTGAGGGTTGCCAAACAGACTCAGCACATCACTCTGTTCGACAATGCGCCCCTGCGCCATCACCGCCACTTTATTGCAGATTTTCTGTACCACCGACATTTCGTGGGTGATCAGCACGATAGTGATGCCATAGCGCTGATTTATCTCTTTCAGCAGCAGCAGGATCTGCACCGTGGTCTGCGGGTCCAGCGCCGAGGTCGCTTCATCACAGAGCAGCACAGAGGGATTGGTCGCCAGCGCGCGGGCGATACCGACCCGCTGTTTTTGACCACCGGAAAGCTCATCGGGAAAGCTGCCAGCTTTATCACTCAGGCCGACAAAGGCCAGCAGCTCTTCTACCCTGGCGCGAATAAACGCTTTTTCACGCCGCTGTAAAATCAGCGGGATCGCCACGTTGTGAAAGACGGTTTTTGCATTCAGCAGATTAAAATGCTGAAAGATCATGCCAATGTCTTTCTTGACCTCATTCAGTCGGGATTTGCTGACGCTCTGCAACGATTCCCCGTTTACCAGCACTTCGCCTTTGCTGGGGGTTTCCAGGTGATTTATCAGCCGCAGGAGCGTACTTTTCCCCGCCCCGCTGGTGCCGATAACGCCAAAGATATCGCCCTTTTCAATAGTGAGGTCGATCTGGTCAAGGGCCAGGAACTCCACGTTCTGACGTGAAAAAGTTTTACTGACGTTACGAAACGCAATGGTTGCCTGGCTCATTTGAAATAGTCTGGCAGCAGATAGCCCTGATACTCAGCATGGCTCTGGATATACTGTTTGAATTCAGCGGAGTGATAGCCAGCGATAATATCTTTGGCAAAGGGGGCTTCTCTGTTTTTGCCGGCGACGGTCACGATATTGATGAAGTTGCTGGTGGGATCTTCCAGCTTAAGCGCAGAATTAAGTTTCATACCGCTGGAGACGGCAAAGTTACCCTGTATGACGCCGTAATCGACGTCAGGCAGCGCCCTGACCTGCTGCGCATTATCCATCTCTTTCAGCACGATTTTATAGGGGTTTTCCGTGACGTTTTTCTGGGAGAAGGTGGCAGGATCGCTTTTTGGGCTGATTTTTATCCAGCCGATACTTTGTAATAACAGCGCGGCGCGATACTCATTAGAGGCCTGATTGGGTACCGAAACCGTAGCGCCAGGCGCGGGCTTTGTCGTTTTGTTTTTATCTGAGTAAAGCCCCATCGGCGGCGTGGGCACCTGGACAATCCCGACGTTATCGATGCCTAACCGGTCGTTTACCGATTTCAGATAAATGGGGTGCTGCATGATATTGGCCTCGATGCTGCCGCGATTAACCGCATCATTCACCTGAATACCATCGCTGAAGTCTTTATATTCTATCTTATAGCCTTTTTTAATTAACCAGGGCGCCACCCCTTTTTCAAACTGCTCTTTATAAGGGCCAGGATTGAAACCGATCCTTATCACTTTATTATCATCTGCGTGGGCTGCTGCCAGCAGCGTGAATGACGAGAGCAGGCTTAATAACATCCCCGGTAAAAGCTGTTTTTTCATAAATAAATCCTTATTACGGATAATAAAAAGAAAGAGATTAAATCACAGCAAAACCTGGCAGGAGAAGCTAATCTCGCACGTCGCTTCGGCTTTTTTGTACTAAGGATAGTTACTGGCTGAAATAACGTTTAACGGGAATCGATAGCTATTTTTCTGCTAATCAACGGGCTTTATTTCAATGTTAACGCAACGGGAGATATGCCATGCTTGGCGTTTGAGCGTTACCTTATTTCGGGGGATCTATGCCTGACTTTGCCGCGTCGCAATTAGTACAAAAACTGGAAGAGAATTTATTTAGCGTACTGGAAAAGCTGGCGGCCCAGGTGGAGAGTTCCTCTTTACCGCTTATCGATCTTTCATCAGGTAGCCCTCGTCAGATAACGCCCCCGGAAATTATCGCCACGTTGCAATCTGCCGCCGAAAACCCGGCCAATCACGAGTACCCTTCGTTCTGGGGCAAACCACAAATCCGCGCGGCTATTGCCGCTTTTTACCTGCGTGAGTATGGCGTGGAACTCGACCCCGACAGCGAAATTGCCGTATTTCAGGGTTCGCATATTGCTGTCAGCGGTATGCCGCGTGCGCTGCTCAATCCCGGCGAGGTAGTGATCTCTACCGATCCCTGCTACCCCATTTACCGCTCCGCCGCTGTTCAGGCACAGGCCGATTTTTACGGTATCCCGCTGGAAGAAAGCAGGGATTTTCTGCCCGATTTCAGCCTGGTTCCGGAAGAGATCGCCCGCCGTGCCGGTCTGCTGCTGCTCAATTACCCGCATAATCCAACAGGCGCCATTGCGACCCCGGCGCTGTTTCAGGCTGCTTTGCAATTCGCCAGGAAGTATCACATCCCGCTGCTGCATGACTTTGCCTACGCCACGATAGGCAGCAGCCAACAGGAACAGCCCATCAGCCTGCTTGCTCAGCCCGGCGCAAAAGAGTGGGGAGTAGAGGTTTACACGCTCTCTAAAAGCTTTCTGATGGCAGGCTGGCGCTTTGGTTTTGCGGTCGGTAATGCCTCTGTTATTGCCGCCTTTAAGAAGCTGCATACCCACAGTTACAGCACAGTCTATGGCGCTGTACAGGATGCCGCCGTAACAGCGCTGACGCTGCCCGCCCCGCGTCTTCGCGAGCTTTCTGCAATTTACCACCAGCGCCGGGAACAGGTGCTGACAAAGCTGGCAGAAATGCGCTGGCCCGTTCGTAAACAGCAGGGAACCTTTTTTCTCTGGCTGCCTGTGCCGCATGGCTATAACGGGGAAGAATTTGTCGCGAAGCTGCTACAGGATGCGCATGTGCTGGTCGCACCAGGTTCAGGATTTGGCAGGGGCGGAAGTCAGTATATTCGCATCAGCCTGACGGTGAAGAGTGAGGAGTTAATGACCGCTCTGGAGCGTATTGCAAAACTGAAATTGTTTCCGGCGTGAACAAGGGGAGTGCCCGGAGGCGCTCCCCTGACGACTATTTCGGAAAATCGGTGCCTACGGTAGTCTCTTTCCACGCTTCTATCTGGCTCAGACGGGCTTTGATTTTGGCGGTAACCGCATCATAGCCCCAGGCTCCCATAACCAGATGACGCGGGGCGTCAGCCTCCTCTGCAATGACGATCATCGCCTGGGCAGCCCGTACCGGATCCCCCGCCTGCTTACCGCTGTTTTCCGCTGTCCCTTTCATGCGGGCGGCGGCGGTTTCGGCATAGTCATCGATCTGGCTTGGGGTCTGATGCAGCGAACGACCAGCCCAGTCGGTGCGGAACGGCCCCGGCTCCACGCAGGTCACCTGAATGCCCAGCGGGCCAACTTCAGCCAGCAGCGAGTCTGACCATCCTTCCACCGCATGCTTGCTGGCTGAATAGTAACCCGAGCCAGGGAAGCCGATGATCCCGGCTACCGAAGTGATATTGATGATATGGCCGCTTCCGGCCTTACGCATTGTCGGCAGTACCGCCCGCGTCATGGCAAACAGACCGAAAACGTTAGCATCAAACTGGGCACGGATCTCCGCATCTTCACCCTCTTCCACGGAGGACTGATAACCATATCCGGCATTATTGACCAACACATCAATAGTGCCGAATTTCGCCAGCGCCGCGTCAACCCCCTCTTTGATCGTGCCGTTGTCGGTAACGTCAACCGCCAGCGCCAGTGCGTGCTCTTCCGCACCTGAAACCAAATCCTCCACTTTGGCAAGATCGCGGGCGGTTACCACCACGTTATATTTTTTCTTTATCAGTTCATTTGCCAGTTCGCGGCCAAAACCCGTTGAGCAGCCGGTAATAAACCAGACCGGTTTTTTTTCTGTAGTCATGTCGTTGTCCTCGTCAGGCCTTTGCGCAGTAACAGCCCCGCCCGGCTAAATTAACCGGGCGGGACTTAGGGCACAGATGCCTGGCGCAAAGGTAATTTTTTTGTGCGTGCTGCCTTAATGCTTACCCGGCAGAACTTCATTCAGCAGCTGGCTGGCGGTATCGGCCAGGACTTTGCCTGCGCCACGATCGCCTTTCGCCATAGAGGCCATAAATGCTTTTGCCTGTTTAAAGGTAATATGCGGCGGGAGCGGCGCGACTTCCGGGTCGGTTTTCACCTCCAGCACTACCGGTCGGTCGGCGGCAAGCGCTTCAGCCCATGCGCTCTGGAGCTTTTCAGGGTCATCCACATAGATGCCTTTCAGGCCCAGCGACTCCGCAAACTGTGCATAGTGCACATCCGGCACATCCTGACTCGCTTCATAACGAGGGTTGCCCTCCATTACGCGCTGCTCCCAGGTCACCTGATTAAGATCCTGATTATTGAATACGCAGACGATAAGGTGGGGGGTTGCCCACTGCTTCCAGTATTTCTGGATAGTGATCAGCTCAGCCATATTGTTCATCTGCATGGCACCGTCGCCTACCAGCGCCACCACAGGTTTGTCCGGCTCGGCAAATTTTGCCGCAATGGCATAAGGTACTGCCGCCCCCATACAGGCCAGACCGCCAGAGAGGGTCGCCCTCTGCCCCTGCTTCACGCGATAATCACGGGCAAACCAGTTGGCGCAGGAGCCTGAATCGGAGGTGACGATGGCGTTATCCGGCAGCAGCGGAGACATTTCCCAGACAACCCGTTGTGGATTAACCGGCTTAGCGGCAGCCATGGCTCGATCCTCCATCACCGTCCACCACTCCTGCACCTGACGGGCAATCTCCTCCTGCCACTGACGATCTTCTTTATGCGTCAGCAGGGGAAGCAGCGCACGGAGAGTTTCTGCCGCATCACCATGCAGATTCACCTCGCAGGGGTAACGCAGCCCCAGCATGGCGGGATCGATATCAATTTGTACCGCTCTGGCCTGGCCCTCTTCCGGCAGAAACTCCGTCCACGGGAAGCCTGAACCGATCATTAACAGGGTATCGCAGGATTTCATCATCTCAGCCGAGGGCCTGGTGCCCAGCAGCCCGATAGAACCGGTGACAAAAGGCGCATCGTCCGGCAGCACATCCTTGCCCAGCAGCGCTTTTGCCACCCCTGCACCCAGCAGATTGGCGGCCTGTACCACCTCGACGGCAGCGCCTCTGGCACCAGAGCCAATCAGGATCGCCACGCGCTTCCCGGCGTTCAGCACCTCAGCGGCGCGAGCCAGGTCGGCTTCATAAGGCACCACTCTGGGACGTTGATAACCCACCGCAGAATGGGTGAAGCCGTGAGCATGAGCGGGAGATTCCCAGGGTTCATCCTGAACATCTTTTGGCAGAATAAGCACCGCCACGCCATTTTGCGCCTTAGCAATGCGCACGCCACGATCAACCAGATGCCGCAGCTGCGCGGGCGTGGCGGTTTCCTGAACAAAATTGGCTACGTCAGCAAATACCCGATCCAGGTTCATCTCCTGCTGATAGCTGGCCCCCCGCGCGGTGGTTTCCGCCTGGCCTGCAATGGCCAGCACCGGCGCGTGGTCCATTTTTGCATCATACAGCCCGGTCAGCAGGTGCGTTGCGCCAGGCCCGCCGGTAGAGAGGCAAACACCCAGCTCGCCGGTAAATTTGGCATGGCCCACTGCCATAAAGGCGGCCATCTCTTCGTGACGAACCTGGATAAACTCGATGCCTTCACCGCGCTTTTCCGCACGCTGGAGCGCGCCAAGCACGCCGTTTATGCCGTCTCCGGGATAGCCATAAATACGGGTCACGCCCCACGCTTTCAGGCGTTCAACAAAAAAATCGCTGGTTTTGGTGCTCATTATTAGCCTCCAGTTTTCAGGTTCAGGCTAATAAGGATAGATGACAAATGGGGGAGTGAGCGAAATGAGGCGCCGGAGCAGAAAAGGAACCAGCCCTGTTTTCAGGCCATTGCCTGACTCATTAAGCCAAATGTCAGCATGCCGGAAGGTTGCCAGGGAACGCCACGGATCATCGCAACAGGTCCATCGACTTCATGCAGTCCACAGGCGTTCAGCCAGGCGCTCAGAGCCTGGTCGGGCGTATCCATCCGCACAAACTGCCCTTCCAGATCCATCAGCAAGGCGCTCACCAGCACTTTTGCCGCAGCCAGATCGCGGCAGATAACAGGGCCGATAAGAAAGCCGTGACCAAACCGGCGGAGAGAAGCGAATCCCTGAACACTTCCCTGCTCTTCCAGCAGCAAATTACGTTGCGCATGGTGTAACAGATAATGAATGAGTGCAGATCGGCACTGCCCATGAGCCTGTGTATCCAGGGCCACCATGCGCGTTAAGTCGTCAGCGCTGGCCTGGCGCAGCCGTTGCGCTTGTTCGGGCATAACAGGCGCGATTTTGGCGAGTTCAGGGGTCTGATGCTGCCTGACCTGCCCGATAGCCACAAAGCCCAGCTTTTCATATAAACCCTGGCCCATTTCCGTGGCATGCAGACGAACGTTAACGCCCTGTAGCTTATGCAGTACAGCCTGCATAAGCTGGGTGCCGATCCCCTGGCCCTGCGCTTCATCGGCCACAATAACCAGCCCGGTAGAGGCATAATCCTGCCCCCAGCGCCAGCAGATTACGGTGCCCAGAACCTTGCCGTTCTGCTCTGCAACAACCCCCTCGCCCAACTGCCATGCCTGCTGCCAGTCTTCACGGCGATGGGGCCATTTCAGCTTCTGCGTCAAAAGATAAGCCTGGTCCAGATGCTTTTCCTGCATTGCGGTAATCTTTACGGTCATGCCGTTCTCCCTGATGGCTGTTCCGCCTTATGGGCAGTGAGTCCCGATATCATGACCACTCAAATCTGAAAGTCCAGTACCGGCTCCTCTGCGGTGACGGAAAGCGCCTGGCGCTTGATCTCTTCCAGGGAGAGGTTGGCGTTGCAAAGCTCCAGGAACTGCCAGACGTAGTTACGCTGCAACTGCCCGCGCTTGAGGCCCAGCCAGACGGTGTTGGATTCAAACAGATGTTTGGCTTCCAGCCGTGTCAGCGACGAATGCTGATCCAGCTGGCAGGCCTGATCGGCCAGCACGCCCACTCCCAGCCCCAGTTCGACATAGGTTTTCACCACGTCGGAATCCTGTGCACTTAAAACAATATCTGGTTTAAGGCTGGCGGCCTGGAAAGCACGGTCAACGCGGGAACGGCCCGTGATCCCCTGCCGGTAAGTGATAAGAGGGTAGCGGCTCAGGGCTGCAAGGGATACCGGCTGCTGCTGCTCCAGCTCATGGCCTTTGGGAACCAGCAGCGCATGGTGCCAGTTAAACCAGGGGAAGGCTGCCAGCGCCGGGTTATTCACCAGCTGCTCGCTGGCTATGCCCACATCCGCTTCGCCCGCGGCCAGCATCGCAACGATCTCCTGCGGCGATCCCTGATTCAGCTCCACGCGCACGTTTGGATAGAGCGCGCGAAACGCTTTAATCACTCGCGGAAGGCTGTAACGGGCCTGCGTATGAGTGGTGGCAATGGTCAGCACACCGCTGGATTCATTTGTAAAGACATCCGCCAGCCGGCGTACTTTGCCCGCTTCATCCAGGATGCGTTCAGCAATGGTTAACAGCGCTTTACCTGGCTCTGTCATACCCAGCAGACGTTTCCCACGGCGAATGAAAATCTCCACGCCCAGTTCATCTTCCAGATCGCGGATATGGCGGCTGACGCCAGATTGCGAAGTGAAGAGCGTATTGGCCACTTCAGTGAGATTGAAATCGCAGCGTGCCGCTTCTCTGATGATTTTAAGTTGCTGAAAATTCACGCGGGCACCCCTTCTGTTATCTGTTGGTTTAGCTCATGTTAAGGAGGCTAATTGATATCAACAAATAATAAAAAAAGGTTTTATATGCTTTTTAGTGCTAAGAAGTGAGGCGCGCTGCTGCGCGCCCGACAGGGGAATCAGCTCACTAACATCAGTTCGCGATCTTCTACTACCGGCTTGTTGAGCAGGGAGAGAAGAATATTTTTCACGGCCTGTGCCGATGGGGAGAGCGGCAGGCGGGCTGACACGTTCAGCGACAGCGGCAGATTCAGCGTGGGGCTGTTGATACGCGCCATCCAGGCATTGGTGGAACTGACCAGCGCACGGGCGGCGGATTCAGGCAATACGGTCACACCCATACCGCTGGAGACGGCGGCAGTCAGCGTAGCGATAGATTCGATTTCGCCAATAATGCGGGCGCTCAGACGCCGCAGAGAAAACGCTTCATCAACACGTTTGCGTACCGCGCTGTAGTCTCGCGGCAAGAAGAGGTTCATCAGAGCGACATCGGCCAGATCAATATTCTGTCCGGGACAATCGCTGGCACCAACCAGATAAAGTTCTTCTTTCATCAGCGGCATGCTGGTAATGCCCGCCGTAGGCGCACGATCGTATAACACCGCCATGTCAAGCTGCCCATTCATCACTTTTTCGTTTAATGAGGCGCCGCTGTTTTCATGCAGATAGACCAACACATCAGGGAATTGCTCGCGCACGGTTTGCAGTAAAGGCATGGTCAGAGAAGAGGCTGCGGTGCCGGGGGCAAGACCAATTGAGACCTGGCCATTTAAAGACTGACCGGCATTAATGACGGCCGTTTGCGCCTGCTCACACTGACGTAAAATGGTACGGGCATGAGCGTAGAGGATCTTGCCAGCTTCTGTAGGCGTCACGCCTCGCTTGGTGCGGATCAACAATTGCTGGTCCAGTTCATTCTCAAGCGTAGCGACCTGCTGGCTGAGCGCAGGTTGCGCAATATGCAGGACTTCTGCGGCCTGGGTCAGACTGCCGATATCGACGATTTTAACGAAATATTTGAGTCGTCTTAAGTTCATGTTGCCTCCGTCACGGATCCCCGCGTGCCATTTTAAGTGGCGATAAGAAATAAGTTTTCACTCTGGTGCAGAGGGGTAATTGCAAAGGACGTGCCAGATTTTTCTTAAGAGCTGACCGGGGCATCAGCTTATGGCTAACAGGCCGAAAAATAAGAGAATCTGATTACTCCTTTAGAGGTAGCGGCAATTTTTCAGGGACGTGAGGTCGGATGAGCCTCGGGCTTTGCACCGTGATGGTGCGAAATATGCTGTTCTGCTGTGCATGTAATCGTTTTCACTGCGGCAAAAAGGGCCAGACTGTTAAGCCTGGCCCTGAATGTGATGCTGAAAACGGCTCAGCGTTTATTGCGGTTGCGGTACATATCAATAGAAACGGCAGCCACAATAATGATGCCTTTGATTATGTCCTGCACGTAAGCATCCACACCAACAAAGGTAAACCCGCTTTTAATCAGCCCCAGAATCACCGCCCCGATCAGCGTACCGGTGATGCGGCCTACACCCCCCATCAGACTGCTGCCGCCGATAACCGCTGCGGCAATGGCATCCAGTTCGTAAGACATCCCCATGCTGGATTGTCCGCTGCTGACGCGGGCAGCCAGCACCACGCCTGCCAGTCCGGAAAGACCGCCTGCGATGGTATAGACGATAATCAGGTACTTATTAACCTTGATCCCTGAGACTTTCGCGGAGGTCATGTTGCCGCCGATAGCGTAAACATATTTACCGTAGCGGGTATGCTTCAGAGCGATATGGAAGATAACCGCCACCACCAGGAAGATAATAACCGGCATCGCGCCCTGACCGATGGAGGTAAAGCCGTCAGACAGGAAGCTGATGGGATTTCCCTGCGTGTAGTACTGTGCCAGACCGCGAGCCGACACCATCATGCCCAGCGTGGCTATAAAAGGGGGAATGCCGGTTCGGGTAATCAATACCCCGTTAATCACACCGGCGAGAAACCCTACCCCTATCCCGGCAACGATGGGCACCACCGCAGGCATATTTACCAGCGAAGGATAGACTGGCGACAGGCTGTCTGAGGTCTGCGCCAGACTGGCCGCCACAACAGCAGCTAAAGCGATAATCGACCCGGACGAGAGGTCAATACCGGTGGTGATAATGACCTGGGTCACGCCGACCGCAATGATACCGATAATGGCAACCTGCAAAATGATCAGCACCAGACGGTTTGGGTTCATCAGGAAGGATTGATCGCGCACATACCAACCAAACGCCTCAAAGATCAGCGCTATCCCCACCATCACGATAAAAATGCCGGTATCTTTAGGTATTCTGCCTTTCAGGTTACTGAATACGGATCCCGACGGAGCGGGTTGTGGAGTAGTCATTTTTACGTCACTCATAGGGTTACCTTACGTCCTTACTCGGACGCCAACGACAAGATGGTTTCCTGGTCAGCCTCTTCTTTACTGAGGATGCCGGTGATACGACCGCCGTGCATAACCATGACCCGGTCACTCATACCCAGAATTTCAGGCAGTTCAGAAGAGACCATGATGATGGCAACGCCGCGATTCGCCAGTTCGCTTATCAGGCGGTAGATCTCCGCCTTGGCGCCCACATCGATGCCGCGTGTTGGCTCATCGAGGATCAGGACTTTAGGCTGCGCCAGCAGCCAGCGGGCAATCAGCACCTTCTGCTGGTTACCACCGCTCAGGTTATTGATGATTTGATCCATGGTCGGCGTTTTGATGTTCAGCCGTCGGATCTGCTCCATGCAATCTTTCGCCATCTGCACATGGCTGACAAATCCCCCTTTACTGCTGTATTCCGGCATGTTGACGATGCTCATGTTCTCCATCACCGACAGCACCAGAAACAGGCCCGACTTTTTACGATCTTCTGTCAGGAATGCCAGACCCTTTTCAATCGCCGTTGAAGGCGAGTCAATTTTGGTCGGCACACCGTCAATCAGGATCTCTCCGCCGTCGAGGCTGGTCATGCCGAACAGGCTTTCCATCACTTCACTGCGCCCTGCGCCAACCAGCCCCGCCACGCCCAGGATCTCGCCACGCCGCACGCTGAAGTTGATGTCATGGAAAACATCCTTGCGGTGCAGGTTACGCACCGTCAGCACGTCGGCACCGATATCGTTGTTAAATTTCGGGAACAGTTGAGTCAGTTCGCGCCCCACCATTTGGGTAATCAGTGACTGGCGCGAGTAGCTGGCGGTGGTGTCGCTGCCAACCCAGGCACCATCACGGAAGACGCTTACTTCATCGGTGATAGCAAAAATCTCATCCATCTTATGGCTGATATAGATGATCGCTTTGCCCTGCTCGCGCAGGTCACGGATGATGGCAAACAGATGCGCAACTTCCGTTTCGGTCAGCGCCGAGGTCGGTTCGTCCATGATCACCACATCGGCATTCCAGGAGACAGCTTTGGCAATCTCCACCATCTGCTGTGAAGCAATACTCAAATCGCCCACCATCCGGTCAGGAGAGAGACGGATATTCAGCTTGTTCAGCAACTCTTTGGTCATTCTGTTGAGCCTGCCGTGGTCGACAAAACCAAACCTCATCGGCTCACGGCCTAACCAGATATTCTCCGCCACGGTCATATGGGGGACTAAGTTCAACTCCTGATGGATCATTGAGATACCGGCACGCAGCGCGTCCATGGTATCCATGAACTGCACCGGCTCCCCTTTAACTTTTATTTGTCCCTCATCGGGACGGTAAATCCCGATGAGGCATTTCATTAAAGTGGATTTGCCCGCGCCATTTTCGCCCATCAGCGCATGGACTGTTCCTGTCTTCACGCGCAAAGAGACATTATTCAATGCCTTTACGCCGGGAAAAAACTTGCTGATGCCTTCGGCTTCAAGCGCATATGCGGCCATGCTTCACCTCCGTACGGCGGGGTTATTTTTGGTTCATGCTGGTAAATTTGGTGTAGTTATCTTTGGTGATCAGCTGGAACGGGATATCGACGACCTTCTGCACTTTCTCACCGTTAGCCAGCTTCACGGCAGTCTTAACAGCCCCTTCACCCTGACCTTTTGCATCCTGGAATACCGTGGCAACCATTTTTCCGTTCTTGATCATCTGCAACGCATCGGGCGTGCCATCGACACCGGCAACCAGTACGTGAGCGTCATTTTTGCCCAGAGCCTGGAGTGCGCCGATAGCCATCTCGTCGTTATTGGCGGCAATAGCCTGGATCTCATCGCCGGCGGTTAACCAGTTGCTCACCACATCTACCGCATCGTTACGCATGAATTTTGCGGTCTGTTCCTTGCTGACTTTCATCCCCGGATATTTTGCAATCACAGCTTTTACGCCCGCAGTGCGTTTACGGGTAGATTCGTTAGCCAGATCGCCCAGGAGAATGGCGATGTTGCCCTTGTAGTTCATATTTTTTGCCAGGGCTTCCATTTGCAGGCGACCAGCCAGTTCAGAATCGGAACCGACATAGGCCATTTTGTCGCCGAGTTGCTGGGCAGGCTGACGGTTGACGAAGATGAGGGGGATGGACGCTTTCGTCGCCAGATCGATGATTGGCTTCACTGCGTTGGTATCTACAGGGTTGACGATAATGGCGTCGACGCCCTGGCCGATAAAGTTTTGCACCTGCGAGAGTTGTTGAGCAACATCCCCTTTCGCGTCTTCAATCTGCCCTTTCACATTCTCTTTCTGCATCTCTTTCTGCATAGAGGTACGCAGAATAGTCAGGAAGTTGTCATCAAAAAGCGCCATTGAGACACCGACCTGCAAATCTTTGGCAAAGACGGAAACGGGTAACATACACACTAACAGCGACGCTAAAATCGTTTTTTTGACGTTCATGGCTAAGCCCTTTTTATCGTTAGTATGCGCAGGCTGGCTGGACATCGAATGAAAAATATTTTTTACATTCACTCAACTTCACCGACGGCTTAATTAAATTACAGGGGAGAAAGTGTTAAAGGTAAGACCAGATCAGGGTTGTTGCTCCTTCTTGTTTTTTCATTTTAAATCAGCTTGTTAATTTCAAACTCACGTTTCAGTTACTGGCCACTGCCTGCGACGTCACGCCAGGCAGTTCATTTGTTTCAAAATAAAGTCATTTGAAATTTTCAATATGAAAGCACCGAAACGCCTGTTTTAAAATCAACAAATAACAAAAATTTGACACACCTCTAACATCGGCAAAGGATTCCGATCAAAGTGAGATCTGGCGCAAGAGATTGAAGGATGCACAATGCAGGTGAAATCGCCCATTCGCTGGTTTTGCCAGCAAACGCACAGGAATTTTGCATAAGGGCTTTGACATCAGAGTGCGCTGTCGATAACATGCGCCCCGTTGAAACAATTCCTCTGTAGTTCAGTCGGTAGAACGGCGGACTGTTAATCCGTATGTCACTGGTTCGAGTCCAGTCAGAGGAGCCATACATAGAAAAGCCCGCTCAGGGAAACCTGAGCGGGCTTTTTGCTTTAGATTGGATGCTAAGGCCCTCAAGCCTACGGGCACAAACACATTTAGTGGCGGGAGAAAAGCCTGTTTTCAGGGATAGATCCCTTTAAAACTGCTCTTTTTCCTTGGGCCAGTCATAATTTCCTCCAACGCCTCGACGCACTTAAGATAATGTGGCGTTTTCTTGTGCGCGGCGACGGCGTCACTATCGGCATAAGCCTCATAGATATAGAATCTGGTAGGCTCCTGCTCGTCTTGCAGCACATCAAACCGCAGGTTTCCCGGCTCTTTAATTGCACCTAAGTGGTTGTCGCGAAACACTTTCATAAACTCATCAACCTTATCGGCTTTGACATTAATTTCTACTAGTGTGACTTCCATCACTCCTCCTCCGGCTCAGCATTGTTGGTCGAGAAACAGCTTGTAGGCGTGGTCTACGCTGGCATTGTCATGCACCACGGCCTGTACCGCTTTCAGCATGGCAATCGGCGATTCGGACTGGAAGATGTTGCGCCCCATATCCACGCCCGATGCCCCCTGATCGATTGCCTGGAAGCACATCTCCAGCGCCTCGCGTTCGGGCAGTTTCTTGCCACCGGCGATAACAATCGGCACCGGGCAGCCTGCGGCGACGCGCTCGAAGCCGCTGTCCACATAGTAAGTTTTGATGATTTGCGCCCCCATCTCGGCGGCAATACGGGTTGCCAATGAGAAGTAACGCTGATCGCGCACCATATCTTTCCCGACGCCGGTCACCGCCATGGTTGGCATCCCGTAGCGGGTGCCTTGATCCACCAGTTGAATAATGTTTTTGATCGACTGATGCTCGTGCTCGCTGCCGATATATACCTGCGCGGCCATGGCTGATACATTCAGGCGTAGCGCGTCTTCAATCGCTACGGCAACCGTTTCATTCGACAACTCGCTCAGAATCGAATTGCCCCCTGAGGCCCGTAGCACCACGGGTTTATTGACAGCAGCGGGCACCACGCTGCGCAAAATGCCGCGCGTACACATCAATACGTCAGTGTGTTCAAACAGCGGCGCGATATTGAGATCGATTCGCTCAAGGCCGGTGGTTGGCCCCTGAAAATAGCCGTGGTCGAATGCCAGCATGACGGTGCGCCCGGAGACCGGATTGAAAATTCGTGCCAGCCGTGACTGCATCCCCCAGTCCAGCGCCCCGCTTCCTTTGAGGAAGAACGCGCGGTTGCTTTGCGGCATACCAATACCAAAATCCTTCCCGTCTTTGATGTCGTCTAAATCAGCCATCTCAAGCTCTCCTTACAGGGACGTTAATGTCAGAAATCGTATTTGCCGATGTTCTCTTTGGAGAACACCACGCGCTCCGGCAGTAGAACAATGCCGCTGCCTTTGGCTTCATATTGGTAGCCCTGCACGCTGTTCGGCGAGACTTCAACCTGGCCGATTTTTGGCACATTCAGCTTGTCGCCTACGTTCAGCTCGCCCTTTTTCAGCAGCTGTTCAGCGACATAAACCGAAATCTTGCCCTGCGCGACCACGTCCCACAGGCCAAACTGTTTCACTGTGCCGCGCTCGACATACGGACGCATGACGTTTGGTGTGCTAAAGCCGACGATGGCGATATCCTTGCGCCCGAGGTTTTCCGCTGCCTGCGCTGCCGCTGGCAAGGCATTCGCGTCTGGCGCGATGATGGCGTCGAGATCATTCCACGACTTTATGATGCCTTCGGCGGTTTGCAGCGACTTGGTGGCGTCGTTATAGCCATACTGCGTGGTGACGATTTCCCAACCCGGATGCTCTTTGACGATCCTGGCTTTCGCCTCTTTCACCCACTGGTTCTGATCAGTTACCGTCGGGCTGGAGTAGAAAAACGCCACTTTGGCTTTCTCCTTAGTGACCTGGCTGGCAGTCATATCCACCAGCATGGAACCGAGCTGCTGAGGCGTGCCCTGATCGATGTAAATCGAGCGGCACTCAGGCCTGGTGTCCGAGTCCCAGGTCAGGACTTTCACCCCGCGCTGCATGGCGCGTTTCAAGGCTGGGCAGAGGCCATCTGGGGAGACTGCCGCCACTACGATGGCGCCATAACCCTGATTGACGAAGTTGTTGATCATCTGCACCTGCCCCGACACGCTCGGCTCCGTCGGGCCGTCGTAGGTCACATCGACGCCCAGCTCTTTGCCCGCCGCCATTGCGCCATTGCCGCCACTGGTGAAGTAGCCAACTCCCACCAGCTTCGGGATAAAAGCAATGCGATCTGCTGCCTGTGCGTTGAGACAAACGAAAGCTAATGCACTGACAGCGAAAAGGTTCTTCCACGCGGTTATTTTCATCATTCACTCCACATTATTTCGAGGTCAGAGAAGCAGAAGACGCAGACCAACGCCGGTAATAGCGCTGGAAAACACTGCGAAGTAGGCCACGGTTGAGGCTGGCTGAACGGCCAATCACCACCAGAATCAGCAGCGCGCCGGAAAGTGCGCTGGAGACCTGACTGGAAATCTCGATCATCTGTAGCCCTTGTTGCAAATAACCAATCAGCAAGGTCGCCAGCGCCGTGCCGAGCACCGAACCAGAACCGCCGTAAATATTCGCGCCGCCGAGCACCACTGCGGTGATGGCGGGCATGAGTAAGGAGACGCCAAGGTCTGAGCGCGCAGAGCCGAAGTAGGATGTCATGATTATTGCCGCCACTGCCGAGGCCAGCCCGGTCATGCCATAAAGCGCGAACAAGGTGCGGCTGACTGGTAGTGCGCCATAGCGCGCCACGCGGGCGTTTTGCCCAATCAGAAACACATTGCGGCCAGTGCGCGTGCGGTGCATCAAGGCCCAGAAGAATAACGTCGCCAGGAGGAAAATCAGCAGCGGCATTGGCAGGCCCAGCACTACCTGATTAGCAAAGTCGGTAAAGACCGTCGGGAAGTTGCCGATGCCTTCAAAACCTGTCGCGCCTGCCAGCCCCGAGAGCAGCAGCGCGCTGCCGCCGAACAGATATAACGTGCCGAGGGTGATAACCAGCGGATTAACGCCGGTATAGAAGATCAGTGCGGCATTAAGCAGGCCGCAGGCTCCCCCCAGCGCCAGCGTCAGGCCGATCGCCAGTGGCAGAGGCACGCCCGCCTGACACAGCACACCGAGCGCGATGGCGCACAGGCCGATGGTTGAACCGAATGAAATATCGATGCTGCCGCTGACAATCACCATTGTCAGCGGCAGCGCCACGATGCCAATGGTGATGAAGTCGCTGGTGCTGAACAGCAGCGTGTTGACATCCAGCATGCGTGGGTTGGCAAGGCCGAACAGTAAAATCTCGACCACCAGCAGGGCCAGCAATGCCCCTTCCCAGCCGTAACGCTTCAGATTGTTCATCACAGCACCCCGCTTTTATTGGCGTTCATGCGTCGGGAAGCGCGCGGCTCCGACGGGTTGGTTTTGGCTCTGGCTCCCTCCACCGCTTTCGGCTGGAAACGGACGTACTTCTGGCGGCGCAGGTTTTTGTCGAGTGCCTGACGCAAACGCCCGTCAAACACCAGTACCGCCAGCAACACGACGCCCGCGATGAAGTCGTTCCACCATGCGGGCAGTCGCAGCAGCACCAGCACGCTGTCAATTTGCGTCAGGAAATAAGCCCCCAATACCGCGCCAACAATGCTGCCGGTGCCGCCAAGCAGGCTGATCCCTCCCAGCACGCAGGCGGCAATGGCTTTCATTTCCAGCCCGCTGCCGGTTTGGTTCGGGACAAATCCAATCTGCGAAGCGAAGACAATACCGGCCAGCGCCGCCATCGCGCCATTGATGCCAAAAGCCAAAATACGTATGCGGTTCACCGGCACGCCGAGCTGGCGAGCGCCCTGTAGATTGTCCCCGACGGCGTAGAAGCTGCGGCCAAAAGCCGTGCGCGACAGCATCCAGAACATCACCAACAACAGAACAATCACCAGTAGCCCAAGAGGCGAAATACCCAGTAACAGTGGCGTAGAGAGAGATTTCAAGTTAGCAGGCAACCCCTCAATCCACTTGCCACCCGTCAGCAGCAGCATCAATCCGCGATACAGACCCAGTGTGCCGAGGGTGGCGACAATCGCCGGAATGCGCAGCCACGCCACCAGCACGCCGTTGAATAAGCCCGCCGCGATCCCCACCGCCAACGTCGCCAGACAGGCCAGCGGCAAGGCGAGGCCGCTATTGAGCAAGATGCCCAGCGACACGGCGCACAGCCCGGTTATCGACCCCACCGACACGTCGATATTGCGGGTCAGCATCACCAGCGTGGCGCCCATCGCCAGCAGCATCAGGATCTGCGCACTGCCGAAAATCATCCCCAGTGTCTGGAAGCTAAAGGACTGGCTGTCCATCGCGCCGAGCAGGCCGAACAGCGCGACAATCGCCAATAGCGCGGTAAGCTCCCGGTTATTCTGAATCAGTCTCAGCATCAGGCTTCTCCCTCTAAAGCGTTGGCCAGTGCGGGTGGGTGAGCACTGCCGAAGGCGATATGCATGATGCCGTTAACGTTAATGTCGTCGCCGCGCAGCTCGCCACTCATCTCCCCCTGATGCATAACAAAGACCCGGTCCGCCAGCCCTTCTATCTCGTCCAGGTCGGAAGAAATCAGCAGCACGGCGACATTCTGTTTCACCACGCTTTGCAGCAGTTGGTAGATGTCGGCGCGGGCGGAAACGTCCACGCCACGGGTTGGCTCATCGACAATCAGCAGCGCGGGGGCCGCTTCAAGGCATTTGGCAATCAGCAGCTTTTGTTGATTGCCGCCGGACAGTGTGCGAGCGTGCTGCTCGCCGTGGGAATATTTGATGCCCAGCGCACGGTGGTAGCGCTCGAGCACGGCGGCTTCGCGTTTGGGGTTGAGCCACCAGCCGGTGCGGTTAAACGTCAGCGAGGTGGCGTTCCATGACAGCGACGCGTCAAGATATAAACCGGAGGCCTGCCGATCTTCGGGCAGGTACACCAGTCCCTGTTCCAGCCGGGCCAGGGTCTTGAGCGAAGTGATATCGTGCCCCGCCAGCCACACCTGCCCGGCCCGCGCGGCACGCAGGCCATACAGCGTTTCCGCCAACTCGGTGCGGCCGGCCCCGACCACGCCGGCCAGCCCGACGATTTCTCCGGCATTCACCGTCAGGGAAATATCGATAAAGCCTTCGCCGGTCAGGTTTTCCACCTGTAGCACTGGCGTACCGGCCACGCCAGTGCGGCGCGAACCGGACAGCTCCAGCCATAGCTTCTGTTCGGCGGGCAGCGCCGTTTCGGCCGCCTGCGGGGTAATGGCCTGAATCAGCTGGTCGTTATCGAGTTCGCTCAGCGCGCCGCTGAGGGCAATCTTGCCGTCACGCATCACGCTGACGCGATCGGCAATCTGGCGAATTTCAGGTAGCTTGTGGGAGATAAATACCACGCCGACGCCCTGCGCAGTCAGCTTTTTAACCTGCGTAAACAGCCGGGCGGATTCAGCAGGAGTCAGCGACGCCGTAGGTTCATCAAGGATCAGCAGCTGCGCATTGCGCATCAACCCGCGCAGAATCTCGACCAACTGTTGGTCGGCGACTTCCAGTGTCCCCGCCAGTGCGCCGAGGGGCAAGGAGCAGCCCAACTGGTCAAGGCACTGTTTCAGTTTTTCAGCACTGGCCTGACAGGCGGGCAAACGGAACAAAATGTTCTCCTTTACCGTCAGGCTGGGGAATAGCATTGGCTCCTGTGGCACCAGATAAATCCCCGCCTGATGGGCCTTGCCGGGCGACATGCCGGTTTGCACTTTGCCGTTCAGCCACAGCGTTCCGCTGTCTGCTACCTCGACCCCGGCGATGATTTTCATCAAAGTTGATTTCCCCGCGCCGTTGCCCCCCAGCAGCGCATGGATCTCACCACCGTGCAGGGTAAAGTCGATATTTTTAAGTACCGCCACGCCGGAAAAGCCTTTGCTGACACCGGAAACCTGTAATAACGCGTCAAGGGAGTCTGTGCGCATGAAATGGCCTCTGAGTGAAAATAGTTTTATATGAACAAATGTATTTGCTATTTAATATTGTTCAAAGGCTAGTCTCCAGCGGCGGATAAAACTTGAGCAGCGATCACAGTTTGTTCAATCCACCTACTCTGCGTTATGATTCCAACAGCAATCATTCACGATTTGCCATATCCATCACAGTTAACATTATTTTGTTAACGAACAATTGATCTCAACTTTGATAAGTGTTCAGTATGAATGACAAAGCAACGCAGTCCAACCTGACTATCCTGATGGAATACGGCATGGGCGAAGAAGAGCTATTGGCACGCACCGCATGGTTCTATTACCACGACGGCCTGACCCAAAATGAAATCGGTGACCGACTGGGGCTGACGCGCCTGAAAGTCTCGCGTTTACTGGAAAAAGGCCGCCAGTCCGGCGTGATCCGCGTGCAGATTAACTCACGTTTTGAGGGGTGTCTGGCGCTGGAAAATACCTTGTTGAATCGCTTTGATTTGCAGCATATTCGCGTGTTACCGCACCTGTCGGAAGGCATTTTAAGCAGCCGTCTGGGCGTGGGTGCCGCGCACATGCTGATGAGATTGCTCAAGCCCGGTCAGCTGCTGGCGGTGGGTTTTGGCGAAACAGCGATGAGCACCTTGCAGCACCTGAGTGGGTTTATCAGCTCGCAGCAGATTCGCATGGTGACGCTGTCCGGTGGCGTGGGGCCTTATATGACTGGCATCGGCCAGCTCGATGCGGCCTGTGGCGTAAGCATTATCCCCGCACCACTACGGGCTTCCTCCGCCAGTGTCGCGGCGATTTTCCGCCAGGAGCGCAATGTGCATGACGTGATGCTGGCGGCCTGCGCGGCGGACATCGCCATCGTCGGCATTGGCTCGCTGAACCAGAAGCACGACGCAACGATCCTGCGCTCGGGCTATATCAGCGAAGGTGAACAACTGATTTTTGGCCGCAAAGGCGCGGTCGGCGACATTCTCGGCTACTTCATGCAGCGCAACGGCGAGCTGGCGGAGAATATGGCGATCCACGACGAGCTGATTGCCGTCTCGCCGGATGAATTAGCCAATATCCCCACCGTGTTGGGCGTCGCCGCTGGGGTGGAAAAAGCCGAGGCGATTGTCGCGGCGCTGAAAGGTAAAAGAATTAACGCACTGGTTACCGAAGAGAACACGGCACAGGCGATGCTGGCGCTACTCGACTAACGCGCAAGGTGTGTTCTGCGTGGCGGAGGTAACGGGTATGGGCAAAAACCGGTATGAGAGGCGACTATGAGCACAACATCTGCGTTAAAACAGGATGCTTATTTGATGGCACTGGATGCCGGCACAGGCAGCATCCGCGCGGTAATTTTCAATCTCGAAGGGGAGCAGATAGCCGCGGGACAGGCCGAGTGGATCCACCTGCCAGTGCCGGACGTGCCCGGTTCGATGGAGTTTGATTTGAGCAAGAACTGGCAATTGGCCTGCCAGTGCATCCGCCAGGCTCTGCATGAAGCACAGATCCCCGCCTCCACTATTCGCGCCGTCGCTGCCTGTTCAATGCGCGAAGGCATCGTTCTTTATAATAAAACCGGTCAGCCCATTTGGGCCTGTGCCAACGTCGATGCACGTGCCAGCCGCGAAGTCTCCGAGCTGAAGGAAATTCATGATTTTGAATTCGAGCGCGAAGTGTATGAATGCTCCGGCCAGACGCTGGCACTAAGTGCCATGCCGCGCCTGCTCTGGCTGGCACATCATCGCCCGGATATTTATCGTCAGGCCGCCACCGTTACCATGATTAGCGACTGGCTGGCCTGTATGCTGAGTGGCGAGCTGGCGGTTGACCCTTCCAACGCGGGCACCACCGGCATGTTAGACCTCGCCACGCGCAACTGGCGCCCGGATCTGCTCGACATGGCCGGGCTGCGCGCCGATATGCTCTCTCCAGTAGCCGAAACCGGCACCCGGCTGGGCTCAGTCACAGCCAAAGCAGCAGAAGCCAGCGGTCTGCTGGCTGGTACGCCTGTGGGCATGGGCGGCGGCGATGTACAGCTCGGCACGTTGGGGCTGGGCGTGGTGCGCGCCGGGCAGACCGCCGTGCTGGGCGGCACTTTCTGGCAGCAAGTGGTTAACCTGCCAGAGCCAGTCACCGATCCGGAAATGAACATACGCATTAACCCGCACGTGATCCCCGGCATGGCACAAGCCGAGTCGATCAGTTTCTTCACCGGCCTGACCATGCGCTGGTTCCGTGACGCATTCTGCTCCGAAGAAAAGCTGCTCTCCCAGCGTTTGGGGGTCGATACCTACTCGCTGTTGGAGGATATGGCCGCCCGTGTGCCAGTCGGTTCATGGGGCGTCACACCGATTTTCTCCGACGCGATGCATTTCAAAACCTGGTATCACGCCGCGCCCTCTTTCATCAATTTGTCGATCGACCCTGAACGCTGCAATAAGCAAACCCTGTTCCGCGCCCTGGAGGAAAACGCCGCGATTGTCTCGGCCTGTAACCTGGACTTGATTGCCGAGTTCTCCGGCATCCGCGCCAGGTCGCTGGTGTTCGCCGGTGGCGGCTCGAAAGGCAAGTTGTGGTGCCAGATCCTCAGCGACGTGACCGGAATTCCGGTAAAAGTGCCGGTCGTGAAAGAAGCCACGGCCCTGGGCTGCGCGATTGCGGCTGGCGTGGCGGCGGGTGTCTATTCCACCCTCGCCGAAACCGGAGAATCCTTAGTGCGCTGGGAGCGGGAGTACCAACCCGACGCGGTGAATCATGAAATTTATCTGTTGCAGAAGAGTAACTGGCAGGCAGTTTACCTGGACCAACTGGGGTTAGTAGACAGGGCGTTAACAACGTCGATGTGGAAAGCACCAGGGTTGTAGCAGCTGGGCGGCCATGTTGGGCACCGCGCTGCCGGGGACCATACCGACGGACACTTGCCCGCTGTGCGCCTGCTCGTACTGACGTAAGTTTGAATATAAAAGGATATGTTTGTCAGAAAACGTTTGCCGGTTTGCATGGCCAGTACAGAACCATCATGGCGCTGCCCGAACATAATGAATCTTATGGCCAGTTAACGCGGATTGCCTTTGGGTTGAGCGGCAAAGAAATCTGCACAGGACGGCTTACGGGTTTGCTGGAGGATTTCCGCCAGTGCGGCGAGAGGTAAGTCAGACCAGTCAACGCTGAGATACTGGCGCTGATGGCAGATTTTAAGCGCCGCCGACTTCAGACCACGCTTATCTCCTCCGACCTGCGCTCCGGCAATCATCGCGCTGAGTAGGCGATCGACGAAAGGCAAATTGCCGTTTCGGTCTGGAGGAGCCATACATAGAAAAGCCCGCTCAGGGAAACCTGAGCGGGCTTTTCTATGTATGGCTCCTCTGAATGGGAGCGTCTTTACTTTTAAGCGGCTGATAATTAAGCCAAAGCAGGATATTATTATTCACATGACCCGTGATTGACCATCTTTTTATAAAGGTTGTATAAATAATTTTCCGGATTAGATTGTAGTCTTCTATGAGAAGTTAATATTCAGCCTGAAAGTTAAATGTGAAGATACAGATATAATAAGATAAGGGGTTTAAAACAATGGCGTGACGCCTGTTTTCACTATAATAAGGGTTCCTACAGAGCCTTAGCTAACATGCAAATAGCCGCCAATGCCATGATGAGAGCTGTAGACCGGAACAAAACTTGCTGTGCTTTTACGCTGGAAAGAAAACGACGTATCTTTAGTGCAGAGAGAATAAATATAGCGCCAACAACAAGAAGGACCAGAACAGTAAGAGGAACCAGCATACCTCCCCATATCTGTAATGAAACAGTATCCAGGGATATCACCAGTGGCAATATTGCGAGATAAAACGCGATAGTCTTCGGATTTCCCAGTGTAATTGTCAGTCCAGAAAACCAGGCCATGGCCAGTTCCCGCTTCGTTGCTTTTTGATCAATGTTGATTGACTCTGGCTTATACCGCCAAAATTGCCAGGCAAGCAGGCATAAATACAGAGATGCTCCCCAGTTAATCACAGTAAAGATAGATGCATATGTATGGGCGATAACTGCAAGGCCAAATACTGCCAGAGAGAGATAAATTAAATCCCCAAGAATTAAACCTGCCAGCATTGAAAAGCCAGTTATAGCACCACCGCTTACACTACGAGCGACTAACGCTGTCATTCCAGGACCAGGAATTGCCGCAGCTAAACCAAGTGCAGCAATATAAGATATGATTTGAGCGGTTTCAATCATAATTACTCCCTTCAAAATAAAATTCATTAATTATTATTCGGAATATCTGTACAAAGCCGCTTTTCCTGAGAAATTACATATCTCGCGAAAACAAGATCCTGTACAGCAAGTCCAACAGACTTAAAGAGAGTTCTGGGAGAGTGGCGGAGGGGTACCGCGGAAAAAGCGTTGTTAGTAATCACGTCGCCTATTTCAATCCCAATATTAGCTTGTATTAACCCCAATTGTTTCGCCTGTAACAGGCAGGAAGATGAGTGCCATACCGCTTCTCTGGAATCAAAATAAACGTCTGCCACAGTGTAAATATCTGGATTAAGCTCCTGAAAACCGGGAGCCGAAGCACCAATGGCATTGATATGACAACGCGCAGGAAGATCCACAGAATGAAGAAATGGCTCCTTTGAAGCAGTCACTGTGCAAATAATGTCTGCATATGAGACAGCTTCTGAAGGCGTCGCAGCGATCGTTACGGAAACGTTTAGATTTTCTTTGCACCAGTCAGCAAATTTATAAGCATTTGGCTGACTTCTTCCCCAGACTGAAATCTGTCTGATTGAGCGAATTTTACTCATCATTAAGGCGTGCTTTCTAGCCTGAATCCCAGTCCCCAGAATAGCCAGATGACTTGCTCTTTTAGAGGCCAGAATATCTGTTGCAAGTGCAGATGCAGCGGCAGTACGCAATTCAGTGACAGAGGCCGCATCAAGAAAAGCCATATCACCATTATCATAAGCATTGAAAAGTACAATACAGCCCTCATGCGAAGTATCCTGCTTATTTTCATCAAAAGCGACCTTGACTGCTTTAAGACCAAATCCCTCATATTTTCCTGCTTCAATACAAGCAGGCATTGTTCCCATAAGGCTACCTTGTCCGGATGTAATCACTGTACGTAATGTTTGTTTTACTTTACCCTGGCTTACCAGGGTAAAGGCATCGCGGCTTAACTCGAGGCATTTTTTAGGAGACAAAGCATGTTCCACTTGTTCGCGGCTAACGATAATCATTAGACTCTACTCCTCCGGAGATGTCGGAAGTGTCCGAAACTGCGGCTCGACCTTTGTATGGGCGATACTATTTAGAAGCGTCGACATTGTTTTTTGGGACACTCCAAGAATAACGTCAAGCATATGCTGCGAGCTATAACCAGCATTCAAAAATTCTTCCGAAACCTCTGGCGGTATTTGTCCTTGCGCCAATGCAACCTGTTGAGTAAAGCGATACAAAGCTGATAGCTTTCCTGGCAATTTTTCCGGAGTATATATAAGTGTATTCAGTATTTCCGGAGATACCCCCTTATTTAGAGCAATCCATTTATGAGCCTGAACCGTGTAATCACAATGGTTCAGGCTCCCGGTTGCTATCCACACAATGGCACGTTCTTCTTCAGTCAGAGAACATTGTGAGAAGGCATTATGAGCAAACTGGTAAGATGACAGTAATGCAGGAGACTCAGCCATATAGGCACTTTGCCAAGGGATCCAGCCAAAATCATCTATTGAACTTTGAAGCAAAGCGCGACTGGCTTCTGGGGCGCTGTTGAGATCATGCTTTTTGAGAATTCCCATTTTCGGTCCTTTTCTTAAAATTTCAAAAATTCGAAGCAAAAACTGACCAGAGCATATGAATAGGGCGAGTCTGTGAAATAAATTTAAGATTATGTATTCTGGCTGCAATTTCTGTGGTCAAAGCAATATCTACTTCACCAGATACTACGGCCTGTGCTGCAGCACTGGTTGATGACATTTCAATTACTTTCCTGATACATAGTTCCTCAGGTAATAATTCATTAATTAAAGGGACAGGTGCTGAATGTGTTGCAACATATAAAGGTCTCTCAGGTAGTTTTTTATTACATACAAGCCCATAATGTGGAGTGTCATAAAGGAAGGTCGCCAGTAGTCGGAGTCGCATATCCATATAAAAATCATTAACCTGACGATAAGCATTCGCAACAATTAACAACCCATTGTTATCTTTAATGTTATTCCTTGCCTCTTCATAAGATGCGTAAAGTTGAATTTTATGAAAGCTGTTGTAATGTTCATTCATCCAGCGATTAAAATATTGTGAAGCATATTCACTGCTTGTTCCGGCAGGCCCCAGTGTATGAACTGTAAAATTTACTACTGAATTTAGTCCCATATCCATAAAATGATGGCTCATTTTTTCACCTAAATTTTTTATTTAGTAGACCGGAGTTAACCAGTGTTTGAACACGTTTAATTCCCCGCGAACCGTATGTTCATACAACCTTTTAAGGCTCATGGAAATACTTTCAGGACGCAGGCTATTTAATTTATGATGATCAATCTGATTAACAGGTAATAACTCGACCCCGGTACCTGTTAAAAAGCATTCATCTGCAGTTAAAAGTTCAGATGGCAATATGTCACGTTCTTCTACAATCAGATCAAGAAAATATTTTGCAATTGTAATTACCGTATCTCGTGTGATACCTTCCAGAATGTGTGCAGTTAATGGTGGAGTAATCAATTTCCCGTCTTTGACCATAAACACATTAGAAGTGGTTGCTTCTGCAACATTACCATGGCTATTAAGCATGATGGCATCATCGTATCCTCCTTGTTGGGCTGCTTCCATCGCTAGTGCCGAGTTGACATAACTACCGGTAATTTTTGCTCTTGCAGGAATGGTATTTTCAGAAACTCGTCGCCAACTTGAAATAGTACAGGAAATACCATCCTGCTTAACGTACGCTCCCATATTAAGGCTGTTTACAGATAATCCACTACTGACACCAGAAAGTTTTACGCCGAACCCACTACCTGGCAAAAGATGACTCTTATACGCAATAGGACGAATATAACAATCATGCCTTGCTTCATTTTTTTGTAAAAGCAACAAAATTAGTTCTTTAAAAAAAACATCCTCCGGAAGTTCATCAATTAGCAACAGTGAAGCAGACTGAGAAAGACGTTTGATGTGTTCATCAAGTCGAAATATATTTAACAATCCATCTGAATTAGAGATATAACCCCGAATCCCCTCAAAAACGGCGGTTCCATAATTAAAGGCTTGCGTTGTGATTGGCAATGATGCTGTAATAGCTTCAACAAACTCACCATTTAAATAGCTTCATTTGTGGTGAGCGGTTTTTATATCAGAAGTGTTATTAGAACTGATTTCTTCCATTATTTGAATCCCCGATTCATAAGTGCCAAAGCGGCCTCACGATCTCTGTTATCTGCGGCGGGTCGCAAATCGTGGATACGGGCAGCTTTCCAGCTAACCATTGCAGAGGTAGCTGTTATACTGCTTGTTTCTCCGGCAGAAATATTGGCTTTTACCCCGGGAATATTTTTTTCAATATACCTCTTAACGTTCTCAAGCATTGAGTTTACAGCAGGTTTTTGATTAATCATCTCAACCGTAATATTCAAAATGTCTATATTTTCATTTCTGTCAATTTGAATCGCATAGTCCAGACAGCCATGCATCTTTTCAAGAAGTACAGTCTCAAGATCCCATGCACAATAAGTAGAGCCATTAAGGGACAATACATCACGTACTCGCCCAATAGGCACAACTTTTAAACGACCATCAGGCATACGAGTAGAACGAACCATATCACCTGTACGATAGCGAATAAGAGGTTTTTGGCCCTTATAGAGATGTGTTATTACCAATTCACCGGTAACCTGCCCCTCAGTGAGGGGGTATCCTTTACCAGTGGAGGGTTCAATGACCTCATAATAATTGTTCAGCGGAACGGTATAAAGGTTGCTATCTGAGGCACATACAGCAAGGATGGAAGCTTCTTGTGAAGCATACATACAGTTATAAATTCGCGCCCCCCAAACATCCCCTATGTTTCTTAGCAGGGATGGTGTTGTCAATTCTCCGACAGTGAGTATCAGTCTGATACTCGTTGCAGAAGGTTCTTGTCCTGCGTTTTTGAGAAAACGCGCGACAGCAATGGCAACAGCTGGTGTACAGACCAAAGCGGTGATCTGTAATTCATTTATTAATGACATGACCCGTTTCATTCCTACAACTGGTGAGCGGTGCCACATTTTCACAACACAATACCCGAGACTACGAAATACATCTTCAAATGTATCACCGGTTGAATGCAGTTCTGTCGGCCCCATTACACCGACAACATGTTCATCACCGTGTTGTTCAAATATATTACGGTAATTAATAATAAGAGGTGTGTTATTATGGATTGAATCCGTTTCATTACGTGGACAGGGAGTTGGTTTACCGGTTGTTCCTGTGGTCTCATAATAAATCCAACTATGGTGTAGCGGTGCTGAACTTAATGTTAATCCACTATTTATCAGGTCTTCCTTTGTAGTGAATGGAAGGGTTTCTATAGTGGATGTCGTCAAGGACGAAAGGTCAAATCCTTTAAGATGCTCACGATAAAACAGTGAACTATTAGCTACATACTTGATAATATCTCTTAGTTTTTTATTCTGGTGAGAATGGAGTTGCTCTAAACTGAACTTACCTGTTGAAAAGTCGTAATGCTCGCGGTAAATTTGCTTTGCTTTTTCGCCAATTTCTTCTTTGAAAATTGCATACATATTATTTCCCTCAATAAAGTCTATCATTAATAATTATATAAACTATTGCGGTAATTATCGGCTGAATACTTATGCTGATTATAGTGGTGAAAACGTTTTTAATTATCTATATAGTGGGAGACTTCCTGTTAATTTAGTTATTTTCTTTTTAGGACCTATAAGACCAATTGCTATCAGTTCAATATGATCACTATTTACAGAGGATATTTTTTCACTATATTCGTCATATGTCTTACACGACTGAGCCAGCGCACTAAACGGCATAACATAAATATCCTCATGATTTTTTACACTATTTTCTAGTTCATGAATATACTCACCCGATGCTAACAATACGGGAAGAGGACTATAAATAACTCCAGGATAGTTTATTTTATCAACGCTTTGCATATCCGGCCCGACAAGATTTTCTACTGTACGTCCGAAACTGATCCCTATAACACTTGCAGCATTTATTGCTAACCCCACAGGAAGATCTTTATTAATTACAATGGTACAGCGATGTTGGCTGGCATCAAATCTCATCATTTATCCTCATTATTATTAAACGTTTCTGATGGGGTCGTTTAGAACCGAGAGTAGACCAGAGTTCATGGTAAAATCACCTTGAAGCTCAATGTCAACAACCTTCCAGTCCGCAATCGACTTCCATTTTCGAACTCCTTTTTGGTGATCTGGATGAATTATATAAGCATTAAGTTTTGCACGACTCTCAAATAATCCGCACACAACGAAGTCTGCGGCTAAATCACGTTTGGTCGTATTTCTGCCACAAAGCCATCCCTTTATTTCAGCAATATGATTAGGATGATTATGGGTCGTTCTTTCGGCATCAATAGCTTCAAGTGCCTCCCAGCCCCATGGAGCTTTAAATGAAAAAAGGACTACGTGCATTAACATGGAGTTTAGTTTTCCTTATACCGTTTAAAATTTCTCTCCGTGTAAGTCGACATAGTATGAAGTAATTAAAAAGAAATTTGTTACCTATATTATTTACTTATTCTTTCAATTTAGGTAAAAAATACCATCCAATATCAATTTAGAGAAAAAATTTTCTATAATGGCTCTTAACACGACAGATATGAAGATCCTTAAGCTCTTACAGGACGATGCCCGTATAACCAATCAAATCCTTGCAGAAAAGATAGGTATGTCGGCATCTCCATGTTGGCGTAAGGTGCGCAAGCTGGAAGAGGATGAAGTTATTCAGGGCTATCGTGCCGTGCTTAACCGTAAAAAGATTGGCCTTGGCGTCATGGTTTTCATCAGAGTTGCTATAGACAGCCACAGTGAAGCGGAGGCGAGGAAATTTGAGGAGGAAGTCACCGCCCTGGAAGATGTTATAGCATGCTATAGCATCGGCGGTGATGCTGATTTTCTGCTGCAAGTGGTGGCATCCGATCTTGATTCTTATGCTGATTTTGCGATGTCGGTAGTACGGAGATTGCCTGGAATCAAAGAGATGCAGAGTATGTTCGTGCTGAAAGAGATCAAGCCCCTTGTTTCTTATCCGGTAAAGAAACTTGCAGAATGAACGAAGGGAACTTACACCCAGCAGTAATCATTCCGCATCAGATGAGTAAGATTCGTCTATGCGATCCCATCCTGCTGTTATATCAATAAAACATAGTCCTCCCATAGAAGAAGCCCTATTTTCCCATGGGAGGACTATGGCATTACGGCACCGGACAACGACAATTTGTTCCATTTAACAGAACGTATTAAAAAGGAGATACTACCCGGACCCGTTTCACCGCTGCTATATAAGGGCCGCTACGCCCGTTTATGCAGGGCAGATTTTTTCTCCCGTCTGTTTTCCTTTCCCGTATCTGCTTCCATTTTATCCTTTCCCAATACAATCCGTTTCGCAAGAGTAGGTGGCACGCATTCTGCGCTCCTGTGGGACAGAACGACGTTAGGAAAGCGAACCGTCAGGCGATACTAAGACTAAAATCACCCCACTGACGTAAAAAAATTATGTTAATTTCCCTGCATTCATAGAAGCGACTGTGTTATCTGATAGAGAAGAGCGGAGTCTGAGGCAGATCAAGCGACGCAAAAGCAAAAAGCCCGCTCAGGGAAACCTGAGCGGGCTTTTTGCTTATAACTGTTCCGCCAGCGTTTACTCTTTCGCTATTGGTGCTGCGTCTTCATCGATTTTGGTATCGCCCTGAATAGCAGCGATCTTCTTCTCGGTAGCTGCAACCTGCTCGCTGTTGTGCAGTAATGTATAGGTGAGATCAAACTGGGTGCTGGCTCCCGGCTGCAACTGCTTCACGCGTTTTTGCGCCCGCTCAACGGTTACCGGATAGGCATAGCTGGTGCCGGGTTCAATTCCGGTCACATAACCCTGTTTTATTGTGTCGGTGTTTTTCCATAACGTCAGCACGGGCAGCTGACGGGTATCGAACTGGATAGAGGCGCCCTTATCTCCCTTCTTGTTGACTACTGCCGCCAGCGTCTGAGCGTTCTTATCGGAGAGCGGTTTGATGTTAAAGACCATTTCATCATACCCTTTGGTCGGGCCGGCATAAGTTTGCCATGTTTTCAGCCCGGCTTTAGCATAATCATTAAACGGGCTGATACTGGCCATCGGTGCCAGGAAGCGCGCGCCCTCTTCCAGAATCGGGGTGCTGAAATTACTGTGATAGATTATCTGATAATCGTGCGGATAATCTGCATGGTTGGTTAAGCGATCGTGCAGGCTGAAACTGTTACTACCAGGCACGTAGCGCAGTTCAGTCATGGTCTGCAAATCAGCTTTCTTGAAGGTGCTCTCTTTTATCAGGCCACGGATACGAATTTCATAAGGTGCCGTATCTGATACCTCGACTTCTGTCTGGGAGACAGGCGTGTTCCCCGCTTTACCATGCAGCGTGTAGATCTGGCCGTCAGCAGTAACCGGATGACCTGTCCACTCATAGCCACAGCGCACCATCATTTCATTGAAACCTTCCAGCCAGCCTGCGCCGTTACGGCTTTCCAGATTGATAAACGCCGGGTTAACCACCTCTTTAACAGGAGAATCCCACCCCATTCGCGAACCAAACCCCTCTACGCTGAGAAGATTCATGCCACGGGTTGGACTCAGCGTAATGGTCAGCCCATCCTTGCTGCTGATGACGATCACTTTGCTGCCTTCCTGCTTACCGCCATGCAACACCTTTTGCTCGATGCTGAACGTTTTATCTTTGACGTTCAGCTCCTTACTTGAAATCTTCCAGTTTCCTTTCTCTGTGCCAGCTTCAGCACTGGTCAGCACCCAGGTTTTAGCCGCAGCCTGACCTGAAATCATGACCGCAAGCATCGTCAGAACCAGTTTTGTTTTCATCTCTTATCCCTTTTTGCTGAATCGATTTTTGTTTTGCCCGGAAAATATACGGCTAAGAAAGTTAAAGAAATGTGATGGGCTTCAACTGAAGGGAAATTGCACTTAATACGCCGAGAAAATGCTGTGATTATCACAGTTTAATGAAAGCAAACCTGGCTGTTACTTAATAAATGAGGTGCAGAGCACTATTTGCTTTATCGTTTCAGCTTCTCAGAGCCGGCCGGGGAAAGGTTTACGTTTGCAGGGAATCAAACTGAAGAAAGGAAATGTATTAACGGATTTAAGCGGCAAAGAGTCAGCGTTCAGGCCTTATAAATCTGATCTCTTTACCGCATAAAAATAAACGATGGTGACCTGCCGGGCGCTTACTCAGCTACTGTCGTTTTAAGATACGAAAGTAGTTGAGATCGCTTCAGGAGGAGGCATCCCATCGACGAAAAACAACGCTGGCATTCACGCCGCCAAAACCAAAACCGTTGGATAACGCATAGGTTATGGCAGCATTACGTGCCTTTAACGCCACAAAATCAAGGCCCTGGGCTGCCTCGTCCGGGTTATGCAGATTCAGCGTGGGTGGGATAACCTGATCACGCAGGGCAAGCACAGTAAATATGGCTTCAACGCCACCCGCCGCTCCCAGCAGATGGCCAGTCGCTGATTTGGTTGAACTGATTGCCACGCCTGAATGCGTGCCAAACAGAGCGCGGATCGCCGCCAGCTCCCCTCTGTCTCCTACCGGGGTTGAGGTGGCATGGGCATTAATGTGCTGTATATCTTCAGCACTTACCCCAGCCTGAGTCATAGCCAGCTCGATAGCCCTGCGGGCGCCGCTGCCATCCTCCGGCCCGGCGGTAAGATGCCATGCGTCGGCACTGGTGCCATATCCCACCAGTTCAGCCAGCGGAGTCGCGCCGCGTGCCAGCGCATGTTCAAGAGATTCAATCACTAATAATCCCGCCCCCTCTGCCATAACAAACCCATCGCGATCGCGATCAAAAGGCCTTGAGGCTTCGGCAGGTTTGTCTGCAAAACCGGTGGAGAGCGCGCGTGCAGCGGCAAAACATCCCAGGGTGACACGATCAATTGCGGCTTCTGTACCACCACAAATGGCAATATCCGCTTCCCCACTTTTGATCAGCCGGGCCGCGTCGCCAATTGCCTGCACTCCTGCTGCACAGGCGGTGATCGGTGCGCCAATCGGCCCTCTGAAACCATAACGAATAGAGACGTGACCGGCGGCCATATTGGCAAGAAATGAGGGCGCGGTAAAAGGCGACAGTCTCCGCGGGCCTCTGGTATCGGTGGTGCGAACGGCTTCCGCAATTGCGCCAAAGCCTCCCACTCCCGAGGCGATAATGGTGGCCGTACGTTCTCGCTCCCGTTCATTAGCGGGCTGCCAGCCAGCCTGAGTCAGCGCTTCCTGCGCCGCGATAAGAGCAAACTCTATAAAACGGTCCATTTTCTTGCGTTCTTTGGCCGGTATAAACTGCTCTGGCGCATAGCCTGCTTCGGGATCTTCGGAAAGATCAGGAACCTGTCCCGCTACGGTAACCCCTGTTCCGTCACTGATTTCAGCAGGAAGAGATCTTATGCCAGATTCTCCTTGTAGCAGCCTGCGCCAGACCTTCTCTGTACCACATCCCAGCGGAGTCAGGGTGCCGCAGCCGGTAACGACTATTCGTTTATGGTGTTCAGGAGCCATGGTTAAAACCTCTTTATTCAGTTCGCTATCTACAGGATAGTAAAATCCTGGTACGGGATGAGATCCGTTTTAGTCTCACAGTGGCGCAGGGGCCTTCTCTTCAGCAGGCTTCTGTTCATCAGGACGGATTCTGAACCAGATGGCATACATTGCCGGCAGAAATACCAGGGTGATGAGGGTGCCGCCAAACGTACCGCCAATCAGGGTATAGGCCAGCGTTCCCCAGAACACCGAGTGCGTCAGCGGGATAAACGCCAGAATGGCGGCCATCGCCGTCAGCAGTACCGGCCTGGCGCGCTGAACCGTGGCCTCTACCACGGCATCAAATGGCGTAAGGCCCTCCTGCTCGTTGTGATGGATCTGCCCTGTCAGGATCAGGGTATTGCGCATCAGGATGCCCGACAGCGCGATCAGCCCAACCAGCGCATTAATGCCAAACGGCTGGTTGAAGAGCAGCAGCGTGGGCACGACCCCAATTAATCCCAGTGGCGCGGTAAGGAAGACCATCACCATCGCGGACATTGACCGCACCTGTAGGATGATAATCAACAGCGTCAGGGCGATCATCACAGGGAACAGCGGTAACATCGCTTTAGTGGCTTTTCCTGACTCCTCGATCGAACCTGCCTGCTCAATGCGGTATCCAGCCGGCAGCTTATCGATAACAGGCTGTAACGCTTTCAGCAGCGCTGTGGAGACATCCGGCGGTTGCAGCTGCTCAGCAATGTCTCCCCGCACCGTAATGGTCGGGGTACGATCGCGCCGACGCAGCACAGGCTCTTCCATGCGCACTTCAACTTCCCCTATCTGTGAGAGCGGAATGCGTTGACCTGAAGATCCCACTAAGGTGAAGCCCGCTATTTTTGCCGGGTCGAGCCGGATATCTCCGGCTGCGCGTGCCATAACCTGCACTGAGCGGATATCCTCACGTACCGAGGTAACCGGAACGCCAGAAAGCAGAAACTGAAGCTGCTGAGCAACCGCAGCCGAGGTCAGGCCCACCGCCTGTAAGCGACTCTGGTTGAGGGTGAAATGCAGCGTCGGCACCCGCTGGCCCCAGTCGGTGTTAACGCTCCTCATCATCGGGCTGTTCTGCATTACCGCTTCGACTTTGTCTGCAATCATACGCAGTGTGGCTGGATCCGGCCCCATAACGCGATACGCCACCGGATAAGGAGAATAAGGGCCAAATACCAGCTGCGTCACACGCACGCGTGCCTCAGGTGCCAGACCGTTAGCCGCCGCTTCTCGCAGCCGTAATTTGAGCGCCTCACGATCTTGCTGACTCTCCGTCAGCACAACAATTTTCGCAAAGGAGGGATCGGGCAGTTCCGGTGCCATAGCGAGATAAAAACGCGGTGAACCCTGCCCGATATAGGAGGTAACGATTTTTGCCTCTTTCTGCTTCTCCAGCCAGGCTTCAATTTTCGTGGTGGTGGCGCTGGTCTGCTCAATGGAGGTGCCATACGGCAGCTGCACTTCTACCAGTACCTCCGGTCTGTCAGAGGTAGGGAAAAATTGTTTTTTCACCAGCCCCATACCGAGAAGCGCGACGGTAAAGATGGCAATAACGGTGCCAGCCACCAGCCACTTCCTCGCAATGACGCGGGTCAGTATCCGGCGAAAACGGTTGTAATGGCGGGTGTTATAAATGGCTGCATGGCCGCCCTCCACCGTTTTGATTTGCGGCAGCATTTTCACCCCCAGATAAGGCGTAAACACCACCGCCACTATCCAGGAGGCTATCAGGGCGATACCCACAATCCAGAACATGTTGCTGGTATACTCACCCGCCGTAGAGTGGGCAAACCCGTTGGGCATAAAGCCGACGGCTGTCACCAGCGTGCCCGCAAGCATTGGCGCGGCCGTGTGGCTCCAGGCATAGGCGGAGGCTTTGATGCGATCGTATCCCTCCTCCATCTTCACCACCATCATTTCGATGGCGATAATGGCGTCATCCACCAGCAAACCCAATGCCAGAATCAAAGAACCCAGGGTTATACGGTCGAAATTTTTGCCGGAGGCCTCCATCACCACAAAGACGACAGCCAGCGTCAGCGGTACGGCAGCGGCGACCACCACGCCTACCCGCCAGCCCATACTGACGAAGCAGACCACCATCACTACCAGCAGGGCGACAAAGAACTTAATCATAAATTCGTCAACGGCTGAGCTGATATTGACGGACTGATCGGTAACTTTGGTCAGTGACATACCGAGCGGCATGCCCTTATTGATTCTGGCCGTTTCCGCATCCAGCGCCTTGCCAAGGTCGAGTCCGTTCCAGCCTTCCCGCATCACGATGCCCAGCAACAGCGCTGGCTCACCCTGGTTACGTACCCTGAATGTCGCCGGATCTTCGTAGCCTCGTTCAACGGTTGCCACATCCGAAAGTTGCAGCGTCCGGCCCTGAACCACAATCGGCGTTTCGCGGATCTTCTCCAGTTTATCGAAGGCACCCTCCAGGCGGATAAAGACCTGCGGCCCGGCGGTGTCAATCGAACCGGCGGGGGTCAGTACGTTCTGATCGTTGAGGGCAGAGAAGATATCCTGGGGAGCAATACCCAGCGTAGCCAGCCTGTCATGGGAGAACGAGACAAAGATGCGCTCACTCTGCTCACCAATAATGTTGACCTTTTTCACGCCGGGCACGTGGAGAAGCTGCTGACGCATCGATTCCGCATCGCGGACCAGCAGACGCTGTGGCTCCCCTTTCGCCTTGAGCGCAAAGAGCGCAAAGGTGACGTCGGAGAATTCATCATTAATCATCGGGCCGATAACACCGGACGGCAGGTTTTTAGCCTCATCGCCCATCTTCTTGCGTGCCTGATAGAACTCTTCCTGCACCTGTGAAGGCGGCGTACTGTCCTGTAGCGAAAGCAGGGTAAAAGCCAGACCGGGGCGGGTGTAAGTCTCGCTGCGGTCATACCACTTTAATTCCTGCATACGCTTTTCAAGCGGTTCGGCTACCTGATCCTGCATCTCCTGCGCCGTAGCGCCCGGCCAGGCAGAAATTATCGTCATCTGTTTGACGGTAAAGGGAGGATCTTCAGCGCGACCCAGCCCGAAGAACGAGAGAATACCGGCGACAGTAATCAGGATGATAAGGAACAGAGTGACAGATCGCTCGCGAACAGCCAGCGCTGAAAGATTGAAACGTCCGCTGCTCATGGCTGCATCCTGCCGTTGCCCTGTTCAGCGATGCGAACCGCTTCCCCCTCATGCAGCAGATGCGCGCCCAGAGCAACTATCTCTTCTCCCGGCCTGAGACTTCCGGTGACACTTGCCGCATCGTCACTTAATGCCAGCACCTGAACGGGCCGCCATGAAACTTTGGCGGGCTTGCCTGAAATCTCCCAGACACCCGGCCCCTGGCCCGGATCATAAAGGGCAGCTACAGGCACCTGGAGTACCTGGCGGCTGGTTTTATCCTCTGCAATATACAGCGTCACGGTGGCTCCAAGCGGCGCGCCTGCCAGCGCACCCTCAAGCGTATATCTGGCTTCAAAGGTGCGCGTCACCGGATCGGCGGCATCGGAGAGAAGGCGCAGTTTTGCAGGAACAAACTGTTTACCGCTACCGTAGAGCGTTGCCTGCGCGTCGCTTCCCACGGCAGGACGCAGTGTCTCAGGCAACTGCACCATGGCCTCGCGCTGCCCTGCTCTGGCCAGTCTGACCACCGGCTGCCCAGCGGTAACAACCTGACCTGGCTCTGCCAGCGTATCCATTACCATGCTGTCGGCATCGGCCAGCAGTACAGCATAGCCCGTTGCGTTTTGCGCCACATTTGCCTGTGCCAGCGCAGCGCTGAGATCGGCTCGGGCGGTCTCTGCGGCCACCTTTATCCCATCATAGGCCGATGCAGAAACGGCACCTGAAGTGACCAGACCGCGATAACGAGCTTCATCAGCAGCGGTTTGCCTGGCGCGCGCTCGCGCAGCAGCAACCGCCTGTTGCTGAGCCTGCGCCTGAAGGTGGAGATCGGCGGGATCCAGACGCATCAAAGGTTGCCCCTTTTTAACGGCCTGACCGGTATCCACCAGACGTTCCTGGATTTTTCCCTGCACTCTGAAACCCAGGTCGCTTTGAATGCGGGCGACAACAACGCCGGTAAATGCGCGCGAGGCACCCTCCGCATTTACCACGGTGGCAGCCCTGACCACAGGAGGCTGATTACGAGGATCGTCAGTGACAGAAGGATCGCCGCAGGCTGCAAGGGCAAGCGGCAACAGGCAAACAGCAAAGGTGACAGGGGTGAGCCTGAGCATGGGTTCCCTTAAAGATTAACAGGACGGTAGCCGCATTCTCAAACTAGTGACCAATAATGTCAATAGTCACTATCGCTGCACAGCACATTCAGGGTGAGAGACTTCTCAGGATCAGTGAGGATAACGACGTGGCGGCTATTGAGGCCGTCTCCAGATTGTATTGCAGCTGAACCGGACTGATATAAGGCCGCATAACCAGGTATATCGCATGTGTAGCCTCATCCAGCGGCGTTTTACGCTCAAATTCGCCCGTGCTGCGCCCTTCAAGAATTATTTGCTCAATGAGCTGACGCAGACGCTCTTCATGCTTTTCTGCCGAGGGCCACTTATCACGTGCTGCAACCGCGGCAATGTCATAGAGCTTGCGATCGTGAAAAAAGAGATCGCTCCCGGCTTCAATAAGCGCCTTTAGTAAACGCCTCATTTTTTCCGAGGCACCAGGCGCATCAGCGAGGGCTGAATCAACAATCCTCATGATCATCGCCAGCCGGTTGGTGCAGATCACCTCGCCAATTGCCTGCTTGGAATCGAAAAATTTATAGATATAGGCCTTTGAAAAACCGATTGCTTTAGCCAGGTCAGAGACGGTGGTTTTCTCATAACCAAAATGGCCGAAATGCTCTGTTGCGGCTTCCACGACCCGATCGCGGATGTTGTGGTCCGATGGCCCACGGGAGGGATTAACAGTAGTGTGTTTAGTCATTTTTCCAGCTTAGTTCAAAGTACCCTGATTAAACGAGTAACTAAAATATAATTTAGTCACAACTCCGGACTCACTCAAGGACTTTCAGTGCGCCCTGTCTGTTCCTGAACAGCTAATCAGAATCCGGTTGTGAACTCATGGTAAGGCAACCTGTTCTCAGGGCTTATTCCGCCTCAGACTTTGTAGCCATGATACGGCGCTTCTCTTCAGCCCAGTCGATCAACGCTTCCATGGCTGGCCCCAACGCAATACCGATATCGCTCAGACTATATTCAACTCTTGGGGGTACCTGCGGATAAACGGTACGGGCAACAATGCCATCACTTTCCAGCTGCCGCAGCTGCTGAATAAGCATTTTCTGGTTCACGCCGGTCACCAGCCGCTCCAGCTCAGAAAAGCGTATCGGGCCTTTTGCCGCAAATAACTGGCAGATGATGATGATTTTCCACTTGCCCTCCAGCACCTGAAGCGCCTCGGTAGTGGTTTCCGCCCATACCATTCGCTGGCTGGGATCTTCACAATTCCAGATTCGTTCTTGTTTCATACTTACCTTTTAGGGTGTTACTTACTTATTTGTCTGTTCTTGCCATATTAATCTGTACGGACTAGCATGACCAGTACTATCACCTTACATTTTCAACAAGGGGCAAAAATATGGAAATAGGCATTATTGGCACAGGCAATATCGGCAGCACTCTAGCCCGCAAATTTATCGCGGCTGGCCATCAGGTGCGCGTGGCAAACTCCCGTGGCATTCAGGGCGTTCAGAGTTTTGCTGATGAAATCGGGGCAACGGCAGCCGACATCTATGGCGCAGTTAAAGGGGCCGAAGCGATCGTTTTAACGATTCCATTACCGGCGCTGGCATCGCTACCCAAAGATCTTTTTAATGGCGTTCCCGAAACGGTCCCGCTAATTGATACCAGTAACTACTATCCGGGCTTACGGGATCCGCGTATTGCTGAAATTGATCAGGGGATGATTGAAAGTATCTGGGTGTCGAAGCAACTTTCCCGGCCAGTGATTAAGGCCTTTAACAATATTCTCGCCTGGACACTTGCAGAGTCCGGCAAGCCAAAAGGGTCGCCATCACGCTTAGCCGTGGCCGTAGCGGGCGATGACGTTAAGCACAAACAGGTGGTGATGAGTCTGGTGGAAGATACCGGTTTCGATCCTGTCGATGCTGGCTCTCTGGAAGAGTCATGGCGGCAACAGCCTTCAACGCCAGCCTACTGCTGCGATTACAATGCGCAGGAGATGAAAAGAGGCCTCGCTGCCGCCGTCAGGGGCGAAGCGGCAGCGAAACGCGATCGCCTGCCGGAGCTGTTTGGTAAACTGGGTGCCAATCCCACTCATGAAGCTGTTGTAGCGATGAACCGTTCGCTTAATCCGTTGTAACTATCAGATTTTAAGCAGCTTCACCGTGGCATCAACGTCTATCTCCTCTTCCGAGAAGATTAAGGTTGTTCCCTGGAAGGTAGTGATAGCGAGTTTTTTCAGCGAGCGCATTTCACCAGCCTCAGTGGCGGATTTTGGCTTGATGCTGTTCATCAGAATCCCCACAGAGAGCACCGCATTCTCTTTATCAATGCGCGTCTCGGCAGGAACTTCTTCACTGTAAACCAGGTAAGACTTGATCGAGGTGAGCTTAATACGCTCACCTGCAATATAGATATATTTGCTTTCCGGGGCGACCTTCACAGCATACGCTGATAAACCCTTGTTATTCGTGGTGGGTTCGAAAGTCACTGCCGCATTTTTCTTGATCAGCTCGGGGTTGGCGACCTTAATCACATGAAAATAACGGTTATCCCCGTTTTCATCTTTGATAAATCCAAAACCTTTATCTTCAAACCAGGTTGTGATTGTTCCGTTCATCGCCATTACCGCCTGCTTAATCGTTTATCTGCTCAATTTTTTCAGCGCGCAGTGTAAAGCACATTGCCCGCGCAGACTACGCCTTTGGTTTAAGTGAGAGAAAAAGACCCCCTCCGCCTTTTTCACACTTGCCTCATCAGGTGTTACTCATTGCCCCACTGATTCAAAAACGTCGCTATCTCGTCGATACGTTGCCCGGCGATACCCGCTTCACTGGCCATCTCTTGTTGCGCATCCTCACTGATCTCTTCGTTGTTCTCTAAACGAGTGAACAGCAGCTGGAAATAGTGCGCCAGAGGGCCACGTTCTGACTCATCCACTGGCTTTGCACATTCTGTCGAATACTCATCCACGATGTCATAAAATTTAATTGGCACTTCTTCGTTCATCATTCATTCCCGGAGTTAAGATCTGTATCAGTTGCGGCCTGCATTGCCAGCGCCAAATAATATCATCATTATTTCCTTTTTTCAGGCCTCCCTCCAGGGCAAGAGCGGATTCGCCAGCCCGCTTAAAATTCGCTATCATCCGCTCCCCCTTTCCCGCTGGTAGCCTGATGTCGAAAATTATTGATACCTTTATCGCTCCGCCGTGCCATGAAAAGATCGAAAATCTTTTTCAGGATGAGCATCTGGTGCTGATCAATAAACCCGCCGGGTTGCTGAGCCTTTCGGGGAAAAACCCACAAAATCTTGATTCGGTGCATTACCGGCTGGTAAAGCTTTTCCCCGGCTGCACTCTGGTCCACCGTCTTGATTTCGGCACTTCCGGGTTGATGGTGATTGCCCGCAATAAGGCGGTCAATGCTGCCCTCTGCCAGCAGTTCAGCCAGCGCACAGTGACCAAAGTTTACAGCGCGCTACTCTGCGGACATCTGCACAACAATGAGGGGACGATAGAGGCAGCCATTGCTAAAGATCCGGCACTGTTTCCACTTATGTCGATTTGTGCAACCCACGGCAAGCCAGCCCGCTCCCACTATCGGGTTGTTGAGCGCTTTTATCATGAGCTGGGAGAGAGGCGCTTACTGCCGGTGACGCGGGTAGAGCTGACCCCGGAGACGGGGCGAACCCATCAACTGCGCATTCACTGCCAGCAGTTGGGCCACCCTATTTTGGGCTGCGACCTGTATGGCGGTCGTCTTCTGCCTGGCACCGAAATGACGCCGCGGCTGATGCTTCACGCCAGCGAGCTGAATTTTGTGCATCCCATTAACGGAGAGCTAATCAAAGCGCGCAGTGCCAGCCCGTTCTGAAAGCTCCTCTCTGCCGGCGTGGTCACCCGATAAAGACCTGCGTTTAATCATCAACTGGCTGAACATAAAATTTTGATGGAAAGTCCTGAAAGGCTTTTCCTGCATCAGCCTCTGCAAGCCGTTAATTACCACATCAAATCGTCAGGCACTTTAAAATCAGCATAAGGATCTTCTTCATCCTGCTCTTCCTGACTGAGTGCGCTGTTTAAGACAATACTGTTCGCATCCCGCTGGGCAATTTTATCGGCTACGCTTGCGGGGATAATGGCGTATTTGCTTTCGCCATTCTCATCAACGCTCAGGCGGGCAATGGCGAGACGCCCGTTAATCAGCTGGGCTTGAGTCGCCTTATCAACGCTGATTTTTTTGATTAAATTACCATCGGTGAAGTTAAAACCAATGTCGCCTCTGGCAATGTCGATCTTGTTCATCTCGATAAGCTGCTTTACCTGAGCTTTATGCTCTTTGGATAAAGCCGCCTGCTTATGCTGTTCACTGAGCTGTTTATCACGCTCCAGCTGCGCTTTTTTATTCTCTTCTACTGCCGCCCTTGCCTCACGCGCCTGCACCCGTGATTTTTTGGCGGTTCTTTGCACTTTTTCCATTTTTTTGCTGGAGACTAATCCCGCTTTTAGCATCTGCTCTTGTAAAGTAAGTTTTGTCATTCTGGTTCCTGAACCCGTTAAATCATGGGTGGGATTATACCTGTAATTACGGAGGCTGTGCCAGATTACAGGGCTTGCTCGTGGCAGGGCCTGGTTTTAGCCGAGGGGGAGCGGCTTAGCGAGTCAGAATTTTCAGCTGATAGTGCCCTGTCACACCCCTCACCGGTCTGCCGTAGTGAGTGCAGGTTCAGTGGCCTCTCTGCTGTTAATTTAACCCTTTCTTGCATAATGGTTTTAAGCACGCCCCGGTGAGTATTTTTTACCAAGGAGTAAGGGATTACCCTTTCCGGGCGCTGGCAGGGCTTTGAAGGATTTGTCGGCGGTACTGACGGCCTCCCTTGCAGGAGTGGCCGTGATTACCTGCTAACATCGCTGTTCACTCCCCGGCACCCTTTTAAATATCATCTCTTTCCGTATTGAAAAGAGAGTGCCCCTAAGCGAACAGCTTTTTCAGTATGTTGATCACGCAGAAAATGCCGCTCTGGCCACAGCAGAAAAGCGCGGATTTGCAACCTTACAAGAGGAGTGTTTTAACTTACCTTAAAATTATAATTTCCGTATAAATGCTGCCCGAGGCAGGAAATTACCTGCCTGCGCTTTCAAAAACTTGCGACTGGAAGAGGAGCGAGTGACAGTAAGGAGTTTTAAGCCATTAGAGTGAAGTACAGGTTGTAGTTCTCTTCATCAAAACAGACCAAATTAACCTTTTGTATTTTGGTATTTTCACGCACACACTGCGTAATCACCTCCAGTGCAATTTTAGCGGCCCTTTCTTTGGGAAAACCATAAATCCCGGTACTGATATTGGGGAAAGAAACCGTTTCAATATCATATTGATCAATAAGTTTAAAGCAACTCAGGTAGGCATTTTTCAAAAGCTCATCTTCGTGTTGCCTCCCGCCATGCCAGCGTGGCCCAACGGTATGGATGACATAATCAGCAGGTAAATTACCGGCGCTGGTGATAACAGCATTACCTACCTTGCAGCCTCCCTGGCGATCTCTGATTACCTGACACTCTGCCAGAATCGTTGGCCCACCAGCATGATGTATTGCACCATCTACTCCGCCTCCTCCCAGTAACGAGGAGTTAGCAGCATTCACAATAGCCTGCGCAGCTACTTTTGTGATATCGCCTTGTATTAAGGTTATTTTATTCATGTTTTTCCACTCTTTTTATACTTTTGCCAGACAGGTTACTCGTTATACAGGCTGCTAAACCGTATCAGGCAACATTTCTTCACTTGAAACAGCTAACAATGCATTCACTGTAAGGTAAAACTGCTAGTTGAGTTTATATCACCTGTGACTTCTGAGGCTGGGCAGACAAATAAAATTACCTTCGGCGGCAGCTGTGATGGTAATGACATCATCATTTAAGATGTTACCGGTCACTGAGTGAAGAGTGTCAGGAGCTGACAGCAATCGTCCGGTTGCATGTCAGATCTGATGAGCCTGACTACGACAACTGAAAACCGATGCGGATTATACGAATGAAGATAAATCCGCATAGCTCGCTTTTTCATGCCAGGCGGGTACGTCAGGGTAAAACGGACTTTTTTACAGGGACGGTTTTACCCAGGCCTGTTACGGCAGGCAGCGACATCTCAGATGCTGCCCGTCTGTTGATCCCTTGATCAGAACCAGGCTTCCCACATCGCGCCAACGTTGAACGAGTCGAGTTGCGTATCGTCATCGCTGCCATTTACGCGCGCCGTGCGTTTGTTATCCACTTCACCGCCGGTAACGTAGAACCGCAGCATTGGCCGGAACTCTGGCCCCATAGCAATGGAAATGTTTTGCGATAACGTCAGCTTCCAGCCATGGTTATCGCCGCCCATATCATAATCTACATGCTGATAACCCGCTTCCAGCCAGGTTGAATGAACTTCATTCCACCAGTACATAGGACGCACAATGGCGCCATAGTTTTTGCGGTTATCGCTGTCATCTGCATCGTTGGTGTAGTCATGGAAGGCGAGAAGATACTCCACCTGCGCCTGTTGCGTGAATTTATAGTTACCTTCAAAGCTGGCATAAATGGTTTTTAAGTCATCGGTTTTGTTATAGACGCTGTTATCAGAATTGTCGGAGTAGCGGGCGATGACTTTGTTAACGCCTTTATCACCGGTGTGGCTCAATACAAACGCGCCCTGCCAGGCTTTCAGCCGCTCTTCGCTCTCAACCGCTTTTGAGTCAAATCCATAGTTCGCGTAAATCTCCAGATCCAGCGGGCCAACCTTCATACCATGAATTTTTGAGGTCAACGCATAATTCCCCTTATCGCCGGTTCCCGAGCCGCCGGTACAGGTAATGCGTGAAGGGTTTGCTTCATCATCCATGACTTCCGGGCTACAGGATTCAACGGCAGCGACGCCAGCAACATCAAATTTCACCCCGCCCAGGTCAAAGTCTTTGATACCAGCACCCTGGCCATCATGATTCATCCAGAAATAGTCATTAATGCCCTGCTGAGGCCGTTGGTGAAAATCGCGGCCTGCCCAGAGATAGGCGTCAGGATTAGAGGCGAGAATGTTGGTTACGCCGGCGTAGGCTTTTTTGAGGTTAACCTCATCACCCCAGTGATCGATCATCACGTTAACGTCCCAAATCGCGCCGTTATCGCCACGGAAGGCTTTGGAAAGCTGAAATTCGCCGCCATTGCCTTCATTACCCAGGCGCCCGATAGCCGAAGCGCCATTATAAGAGCCATCCACTGCGACATATTTCTGATCGCCACTCTGGTATTGCGCGCCGTAACGAGCGTAGCCGGTAAACTTCACACCAAAAGGGATCGCCAAATCGGGGGATTGCGCCGTACTTTGTGGTTCAGTGATCACATCAGCCTGCTTGTTCACTGCCGCATCCATTTTGGCCTGCCGCTCCGTCAGCGCTTTATCGACGGCTTTTGCCACAATGGCGTCAATTTGTTCCTGAGTAAATTCTTGTGCGGCCACGGATGCAGAGCACAGCGAAGCTACAACCAGCAGCGAGGCTGGAAGCATTTTATCTTTTTTCATTGTTGTCTCAATATAGTTAATTATTTTCAGACAATAGCGTTCTCGCCGGACGCGGCACAAAAGCGTGCCGCGCCCGTGAGAGCTGTTTTATTTTTTATTCACAGAGGTCAGGGTTAGTTTATACAGGTTAAGTTTATTGCTCCGGCTAATGAATAATAAGCTATCGCTGATAGAGATGAATAATCTCAGCAGATAACTCACGCGCTAGCAGTGACGTCATTAAATGATCCTGTGCATGCACCATAATTAACGTCATCGGCTGCTTCGCCTCGCCAGCATCCTGCTCAATTAATTTGGTTTGCATTTTATGTGCCCGAAGCGCAAAGGTATCTGACTCTTTTAACAGCTTTTGCGCCTCCCCGATGCTGCCCTGACGTGCTGCCTGCAACGCTTCAAAGCACAGGCTTCTTGACTGTCCTGAGTTCACAATGATTTCCATCACTGCCTCTTCTAAATCAATCATTATTTAACTCCTGCTCACTAAAGCCATTATTAGCTGACGTTGCGGCAAACCATTCGCCGCTTTTTTTCACGGTGCGCTGCTGGCTGACTAAATCGAGCTGCACAAATCCGTAGCGGTTTTTATAGCCGTTGCACCATGACCAGTTATCGATAAATGTCCACATATGGTAGCCAAGACAGTTGGCGCCTTCGCTTATTCCTTTGTGCAGCCATTTAAGATGCTCAGCAATAAATTCGATACGATAGTAGTCGTCTATTCTCCCCTCCTGCACAAATCGCTGCTCATTTTCAACGCCCATACCATTCTCAGAAATAAAACAGCGAGGATTACCGTAATTAACCCGTAAATTCGTCAGAATGTCATAGATACCAGGTTCGTAAATTTCCCAGCCACGATAGGGGTTCATTTTCCGGCCCGGCATTTCATAGTTTTCAAAAAACCACTCGGGCATAAAGGGTGAGGCGGGGTTTACCGCACTGTCACGACATTTTACCCGGCGTGGTTGGTAGTAGTTCACACCCAGCAGATCGATTTTCCCTTCTGCTATCAGTTCACTATCGCCCGGAAGCGAAGCAGGAAGCTGATCGTACTGACGGAGCAGCGCCACCAGATCGGCGGGATATTCGCCGCGCAATACCGGGTCAAGGAAGCTGCGGTTGAACAACAGGTCAGCATGATGGGCGGCGGTGATATCTGCCGGATGCTGCGAACGCGGATATGAGGGCGTAAGGTTCAGAACGATGCCAATCTCGCCGCTGTAGTGCCCAGCCCGATAGGCCTTTACCGCCGACGCATGGGCCAGAACGGTGTGATAAGCCACGGTTGCCGCTCGTTTAAAGTTGACGACGTTGGGATAGTGGAAATCATAAAGATAGCCACCTTCAACCGGTACAATCGGCTCATTAAAGGTGAACCAATGCCCTACCCGATCGCCGAAAAGGTCAAAACAGATTTGTGCATAACGACTGAATGCAGCAACGACTTCCCGGTTTTCCCATCCGCCTTTTTCCTGCATCACCATCGGCATATCAAAGTGAAAGAGCGTGATAAAAGGTTTTATGCCCTGCGCCAGCAGTTCATCAATCACGTTGTTGTAGAAGGTGACCGCTTCAGGGTTCACCTCACCCGTGCCGTCCGGGATCAGGCGGGACCAGCTCAGCGAGGTACGAAAGCTGTTGTGGTTAAGCTTTTTGAGCAACGAAATGTCTTGTTGCCAGTGTTGAACAAAGGTTGAGGTCCTGGCCGGACCGATGTTTTGATGAAAGCGCCAGGGCTGCTGCTGATACCAGACATCCCAGATGGTGGCACTTTTGCCTCCCGCCAGGCTGTCGCCTTCGGTCTGTAAGGCAGAACTGGCACTGCCCCACCAGAAATTCTCGGGAAATGTATATTTCATCGCTTTACTCTCCAGAGTGATTAGTTGGTGCCAATCGTTTCAGCAAGGGGGCTACTGCTTTGCGCTTTCTGCTCTTCTGTTTTTAACAGTGAACGTTCGTAAGCACGCAGGAAAGGCAGGTACATCAGGGCTGAGAGCACCATGCAAATCAGACACATCACCACCGGACTGATCGCCCAGTTTGCTGCCCACGACGCGCCAATCGGGGCTGGCGTTGTCCATGGCGTGAGCGACACTACTTGTGCCAGCCAGCCCATTTTGGTCGCCGTGTAAGCCAGTACGGCGTTGATCATCGGGACACAGACGAACGGGATAAACAGGATCGGGTTCATGATAATCGGTGCGCCGAACAGGATCGGTTCATTGATGTTAAAGAAGCTCGGTACCACGCCCATTTTGCCGATGGTGCGCAGATGGACGGCGCGGCTGCGCAGTAACAGGAAAGCCAGCGGCAGTGTAGATCCCACACCGCCAATAAGCAGAAAGTGATCCCAGAAGCCTTGCAGATAGATGTGCGGCAGTGCGCTGCCCGCCGCCAGAGCCGCCTGATTGGCGGATAAGTTAGCCATCCAGAAGGGATTCATGATGCCGGTGACAATCAGCGCGCCGTGAATACCGGCGAACCAGAATATTTGACACAGCAGCACAGAGAGCAGGATCGCGGGCAGAGAATCGGAGGCAGAAACCAGCGGCGCCAGCAGATGCATAATGGCCTGCGGAATAATCATGCCGGTTTTGGCTTCAATAAATAAGTTAAGCGGATGCAGCGTACCAATAATCACCACGACAGGGATCAGGATCTCAAACGAACGGGCAACACCGGTTGGCACCTCTTTGGGTAAACGAATGGTGATGTTGTTTTGCTTGAGCCAGGCGTAGATGCGCGTCGTGTAGATGGAGGTGATCAGCGCGGTAAAAATCCCCTGCCCGGAGAGATATTCCGTGGAAATGGTGCCGTCACTGTAGGGCGCGGCAACCAGCAGGAAGGCCATAAATGCCAGCAAACCTGACATCACAGGATCGAGCGAAAATTGCCGCCCCAGACTCGCGCCAATACCAACCGAGATAAAAAATGTCATCACGCCCATGCTCAGATTAAACGGCAGCATCAGTTGATCGCGATAGGTGGTAGAGAAATCCAGCCAGGCTCGGGCAAAGCCATTGGTGGTGGTTTCAGAGAAAGGCGGGAAAATAAATACCAGCATGAAAGAGCCGATAATCATAAAGGGCAGCGCGGCGGTAAAGCCGTCACGGATCGCAATGACGTACTTCTGTTGCCCAAGACGACCCGCTAACGGCGTGATGGATTGCTCAATGACCGCAATCATGGATTGATATAACGAACTCATAAGCGCACCTTTTCAGTTAGCCGCTTCAATGAGCGACAGAGCGTAGTCTAAAACCTTGTCACCGCGTTGCATGCCGTAGTCCATCATCTCGATAGGCTGAACGGGAATGCCCTGGGTGGCCGCTTTTTCTGACAATGTTTTCAGCATGTATTTTACCTGTGGCCCAAGGAGCACCACCTGATAACGCGGGAACTGTTCATCAAATTCCGCGATGCCAAAGGCATTAATTTCAACCTCTAAGCCTCTTTCTGTAGCAACTTCTGCCATTTTTCGCACCAGCAGGCTGGTGGACATCCCTGCCGAGCAACACAACATTATTTTGTACATCGCCATTCCATCCTCAGGGTTTCACGCTTTAGTGTGGCGATGATTGGATATCATATGGAAACCGGTTTCCATCAATGAAGATAAGAACTGTGATACTTATCAATATCTGGGGTTTAAGGGGGTTCGTTATCCGATTTGCGTCACATAATTTCGGGCAAATTGGATAGCTGAAATATCCAAATGGAAAATGAGTTTCCATGCGAAAGGGAAATGGCTATACTTTATGCGGTGAATAAATGCGCTAACGTTTGCATTCATATTGAAAAGTAATACGCAGGGTCCACGGGAGAAAGATGTCTACTATCAACGATGTATCACGTTTGGCTGGGGTGTCAAAAGCCACAGTTTCACGGGTGTTGAGTGGTTCGCGCGGCGTTAAGGAAGCCAGTCGTCTTGCCGTACTGAAAGCGGCCGATGAACTGAAATATCGACCTAATGTGATCGCACAATCCCTGTTCAGTCAGACCACTAACTGCATCGGCGTTATCTGCGCCCAGGAAAATATCAACCAGACCACCGCCTATCTTTACGCGCTGGAGAAGCAGTTAAGCCAGCATCAAAAACATCTGCTGTTGCGCTTTGCGAATAGCCAGTCAGAGATTATGAATGCGCTGGATGAACTCAGCTGCGGTCTGTGCGATGACGTGCTGATTATTGGCGCCCGCTTTCCTCTGAACATTGCAGATGAGAATGTGGTTTTGGTGGATTGCGTGGAAGCCGAAGGGCCAAACAGCATTCAGTTTGATCACTCCTTTGCCGCTGAGACGGCCTGTAATTATTTGATTAACCAGGGCAAACGCCAAATCGCGTTGATCTATCCTGAAGCAGGCGGCGCCGCCGAGCCGGTACTCTTTGGCTATAAACTTGCGCTGGAAACGAATTTTCTGCCCTTCAACCGCAATCTGGTTATTATGGATTCGGTATCTTCTTCTGTAGCCATTCAGATGCTGCTGAACAATGCCAGTACCCGTAATTTCAACGCCCTTCTGGTGGCTAATGAACAAGAAGCGCAGAACGTGATTGCCCAGTTGCAGGCATTTAATAAATCCGTCCCCGCCGACATCATGGTATTCAGCCTGGCAGGCTCCCTCCAGTTGCCCGGTATCCCTACCATTCCCGCTATTGAATACTCAATGGATGCCATGGCTTCCAGGATTGTTAACTGGCTGACGACAAAAACCCAAAATATGCTGGGATCATCCGTGTTGCGCGGCGATCTGATCATTCCGGATATGCGTAAGCGTTAACTGGCTTCCGGTTAGCCGGAAGTGGCTGGGCGCGTTTTTGAGGTTAAGAGGGCATAATATTTTATATGCAATCACATAAGCCGCCCAGCAAGCCCGGATCAATCCTGTGCCAAAGCGTAGTCAGGTATTTAAATCAGCCTCATGGATTGGAGCGATCAATAAGAGATGAAATCGCCACAAGGAAGTGTATAAGAAGTGACGTTTAAAGCCTTTCAACATCCCCTTCCCCCACGAATAACAGTAACCGCAGCCGCAGGATTCAGCGGGATATTCCTGGTCAGTCCGTTAATTCTGGCAAGGTTTTGTTTACCCTTGCTATTGATGCCCTTCCCGATACGACCTTGCAACATCCGCGCAGAGCAGTTAAAAGGCCGCCATTCATGGCGGCCTTTCGGGTGGCTTCTTACAGGGTGAACTTAATAGCTCACCACGGTGACCCAATTCGCATCACCTCCGGCAGGTGCTTCGCCCACCCGCTTAAGCGCCCCGGTTTTAGCATTAATTTCATAGCTGCCGGTAACCGCACTCTTTTCACCGCTGGCAATCAGCCAGCGACTGTCAGCGGAAATCGCTATGCCGCGCGGCTGTTTTTCAACCTGCCAGCTGTCAATCAGCGTGAGTTTGCCGTCCTCCTTGTTAACCCGATAACCGGTAACGGTGCTGCTGGTCCGCTCGCTGACATAAAGAAAACGCCCATCCGGCGTCATGCGAATATCGGCTGCCCAGATACGCGGCGTGGTGTCGCTGTAGTCCGCTGGACGCTCTTTTCCATGTTCCAGTTTGTATTTTTCAGCCACGGCATTGGGGATCTCCGCCACTTTTACCAGTTCGCCGCTCGCATCACGACGGAACTGCGTGATGATGCCGCCCATCTCGCCAATGTTGTAGAGATAGCGATTATCCGGTGACAGCACCGAATGGCGCGGTCCATTCTCTGCGGCAGTGCTGACATAACCCTTACCGAGCGCCGTCAACTCCCCCCCGGCGCTCAGTTTCAGCTGCAACACACGATCGGTACCGAGATTGCCGACATAGGCATTTGTTCCGCTGTCATCAACAATTACCGAATGTGCCGCATGTCCGGTCTTAAAGCTCCCGACCGGCGAGGCATTCACTTTGCCATCGCTGGCGAGCCGATAGACGTGCACCACGTCGCCATCATAAGAGGCGCCAAGCAGAAAACGCCCCTGTTTATCCGTGCTGATATAGGGATAACTGGCCGCAGCGGCCACGGAATTCGACTGGCTCAGATCGCCAGTTTTGCTGTCGATGCTCCAGCTCACCAGTTGCAGCGGTTTACTGCGAATCGCCGCATAAAGATGTTTATGATCGGCGCTCAGCGCCATCGGCATCACTTTTCCAGCGGTTTGCGTGCGTCCCAACAGGTTCAGCGCGCCCGTTTTCTCGTTAAGCGTATATCGCGCGATAGTGCCATCACTGGCTTCTGACACGTAGACAAAAGTCTGCGCCAGCAATGGCGCGCTGGCTGCAACCGACGCTAGCAGCGTCACCGTAAGTAATATTTTCTTCATGCTGCTTCCTTAGCGTACTAATGAGGGACGTTTGGCGTCATAGTGCCAGTTATCAATCAAAAACTGCATCCCCAGCGCATCGTTACGATTTTTATCCGGCAGCGCGTTGTAGAGCGCATGTGCCTGTTCGACGCGTTCCATATCCAGCTCAATGCCCAGACCCGGACCCGGCGGTAATTCCAGATAGCCATCGCGGATCTGCGGCGGTTGGCGCGTCAGTTGCTGGCCATCCTGCCAAATCCAGTGGGTATCAAAAGCGGTCTGACGATCGCCCGGCGCCGCTGCACCAAGGTGCGCCACCATTGCCAGCGAGATATCAAAATGATTGTTGGAGTGGCAACCGGTAGTCAGCCCCCATTCATTGCACAACTGCGCCACCACGTTGGCGTTACGCATCGTCCAGAAGTGCGGATCGGCAAGCGGAATGTCGATAGCATTCAGTTGCAGCGCATGATGCAGCTGTCGCCAGTCGTTAGCGATCATGTTGGTGGCAACCGGCACGCCCGTGGCGCGACGGAATTCGGCCAGGGTTTCCCGGCCGGAATAACCCTGCTCTGCACCGCAGGGATCTTCAAGATAGGGCACCTTACCCGCCAGCTGTTTGCCAAAGCGAATGGCTTCTTCCAGCGACCAGCTGGCGTTGGGATCAACGGTAACGCGCGCCTCAGGAAAACGAGCCAGCAGCGCTTCAACCGTTTCAACTTCCACTTCGCCAGCCTGTACGCCGCCTTTCAGTTTGAAGTCACGAAAGCCGTACTGCTCTACCGCCGCTTCGGCCAGCCGCACCACGGCTGCTTTGTCCATCGCCGCTTCATGACGCAGACGGAACCAGCCATCTTGCTCATTATCGCCCGAGCGATAGTTCATATTGGTGAGCTTGCGGTCGGCGATGTAGAACAGATAACCCAGCACCGGAATACGATCGCGCTGTTTACCGCTGGCAAGCAGATCCGCCACCGGCAGGTTGAACAGTTTGCCTTGCAGATCCAGCAACGCGGCTTCGATGGCGGCGGCAGCGTTATAAAACTTCTCCGGGTTCATCTGCGGAATATGAATGTCATTGGTATGTGAGGTTTGCTGCTGACGCGCCTCGCTGCTGAAGAGCTGGCTCAGCGTAGCGTTAAGGCGCAGCAGCGAACTGCCCTCAATCAGCGGGCGAAACTGCTCCAGTAACTGCAAGGTTGAGGCATGACACGGCGTTTCGCCAACGCCGGTATGGCCGGCAGAATCGGTCAGGATCACGATAATGCGCGTAAAGAAGCAGTTATGGGCGCCGCCAATGTTCAGCAGCATGCTGTCGTAGCCGGCAACCGGTACGATGCGCATGGATTTAATGACTGGACTGTCTGACATGGTTTCTCTCCTTGTGACCGAATGCGGGGGGAACAGGTTTACTACGCAGCAGCAGCCACAACCCGGTCACTACTGAGACGCTGGTCAGCGCGTAGAGTCCGCCGGTGGTGCTGCCGGTATGCATTTCGAGATAGCCGAACACCGTGGGCGCAAAGAATCCGCCAAGGTTGCCAACTGAGTTGATCATCGCAATGCCAGGCGCAGCGATCGAGGCGGGCAACTCGCTTTGCGGCATCGGCCAGAAGAACGCGGCGCTTACCTTGGAGCCAATACAGGCCACAATCATCGCCACAAAGCCAAACCACGGCGAGCCAAAGGTGGCCATAAAAGTACCGCAAGCGGCGATCAGCATGGCGACGCCAAGCCCTTTACTCAGCTTATCGCGATAGCGATCGGTGGCTTTGCCCAGCATAAACAGAGCCAGGATAGCGAACAGCCACGGAATGGCTGTCAGCAGTCCGGTTTCAAAACTGTTGAAGCCCTGAATACGCTGAATAATTTGCGGTAACCAGAACACCAGGGTGTAGCCGGTCATGGTCATGGTGAAGAAGATCAGGCAGTAAGACAAAAGGCTGCGATCGGCGAGCAATCCCCAGCGACCATGCGTTACCGCATGCTCTTCACGTGCAGCATCTTCCAGAGCCAGCTGCTGCGCCAGCGCCTGTTTCTCTGCATCGCTGAGCCATTTCGCCCCTTCTGGTTTAGAGACCAACACAAGTGCTCCCAGCAAACCGATCGCTATCGATCCGCCGCCCTCCATAAACATCACCCATTTCCAGCCGGCGATGCCGCCAACATCATGCATCATCAGGATTGCGCCGGTAAGCGGGCCGGAGAAGAGAAAGGCGCTGGCTGTTGCACTTAACACCATGGCGGTAGCACGTCCTCGCCAGGCATTCGGCACCCATTGACGAAAATAGAACAGCACGCCAGGGAAGAAGCCAGCCTCCGCAACGCCGAGCAGGAAACGCAGCAGATAGAAATGCAGCGGCGTGCTAACGAAACCGGTCAGCACCACCACCATGCCCCAGGTGATCATAATGCGCGTGAGCCACACACGTGCACCGAGCTTCTTCAACATCATATTGCTCGGCACTTCAAACAGCGCATAGCCGATAAAGAACAGCCCTGCGCCTAAGCCGAACGCGGCGGCACTGATACCCGCATCGGTTTGCAGTTGGGCTTTCACGAAACCAATATTGGCACGGTCAATCTGGTTAACGATAAGCATCAATGCCAGCATCGGAATGATCCGGCGGAAAAACTTGCCGATGGCGGAAGCGATATGCGCCTCGTGATCGGGTGATAATTCATAGCGTTGTTGTGTCATGCGTCACCTGTAGGGTCAAAAGCACCGCTATAGGTATACGCAGCTGAAATGGCAGGCGGATATGTGGTATTGCCCGATAACGCTCAGGCAAATGCCCTATGCTTGTTAAAATTCATAGAGTTATGTTAATTTCTGTGGAAGATTTTAGTGCTGGTTTGTGCGCTGGCTCACTGGCGACGTATGATTAATTTCGCCTGATACAGGCATTCTGCGGAAGTTTACCGGCCAGGATAAACATAAGAGTGATATCCCGCTGATTAATCCATGACATTAACAACTTGCTCGTTTGTTCCGGCCCGTTAACATACTTAACAGAGTTCTGTGCCGGACCCCCCGATTTTTTCGCTCCTTTGCCTTGTTAGTGTTATGCTACGTCCAATTAGCCGTGTTGATTACACGGCATCTGACGCGAGGTATTTATGACCGCAACACAACGAGCAACACAAAGCGTTACCATGACCGTAGAACGAACCTTACTCAGCCGTGCGCGTGAAGCTGGAATTAATCTTAGCGCCACCCTGACCGCAGCCCTTGACGCTGAACTACGCCAGTACGAAGCGAAAAAGTGGCAGGAGGAAAATAGCGAAGCGCTGGAAGCGCTTAACCGCTTTCACGATGAATTCGGTTGTTTCAGCGACGAGTACAGGACATTTTAAGCATGCAGTTCACTGTATACGGTAACACCGGGAAAAGCGCCCTCTATCCCCTGCTGCTTGATGTAACCAGCGATATTATCGGCCAGTTAAACCGCAGGATTGTTGTTCCCCTGCTGCCTGTTGAAAAGTACCCAGGCAGCACACGCCCCGAACGGTTGGTTCCGCTTATCAGACTGACCGACGATAAAGAATATGCAGTTATGACGCATGAGATGGCAAGCATTCCCGCTCGTTCTCTGGGGGCAGTATTCTGCGATGCTTCCCATTATCGTACCCAGATCAAAGCCGCGATTGATTTTCTTCTCGACGGTATTTAATCCCCCTTTAAGGCTGCTATTTTCGTTTCGGTCAGCCCCAAAATTTGGTTCGCCAAACAGTCACTGTTTCTTATGGATATGCTTCTGCTACACAGAGAAGGCATCAGCTCATTCAACACATAACGTTGAACGGTTGAAGCTCAACTCCGTATATAAGGCGAGCAGGCGTGAGATTTTTCCCAGCAGGGTCAGGTAATTACCTGTTTTCCGGCAGGCGTTCACGGTAAAAATATGCCAGGATGCTGTGAAGATAATGAGAAACCGAGACCAGGGAGATACCATGACTCAGCCTTCTGCCCCGAAAGGGTTGTCCGTAGCCGGGGCGCTGGACAAGCTGGACGCCCTCTATGAAGAGGCCGTTACCGCGCTTCGCGAAGCGATTACCACCTATATCAGCAGCGGTAAGTTACCGGACGAAGCCGCGCGCGCCAGCGGCCTGTTCGTTTACCCTGAACTGCGCGTGAGCTGGGAAGGTGACGATGCAGGCCACCGCCTCACCAGAGCCTTTGGCCGCTTCACCCGTCCGGGCAGCTACGCCACCACCATCACCCGCCCGGCCCTGGCCAGGCATTACCTTTCTGAACAGCTTGAGATGCTGGCCGGCGAATATCCGGTGACGCTGGAAGTGAGACCCTCCAGCCAGGAGATCCCCTTCCCTTATGTGATTGATGGCTCCAACCTGGGGCTGGACCGCACCATGAGCGCCGGGCTGGCCAAGCACTTCCCCACCACTGAGCTGGCACAGATTGGCGATGAAAACGCCGATGGTCTCTATCAGCCGGGCGAAGCGTTCCCGCTCTCTCACTTCGATGCGCTGCGCACCGATTTTTCGCTGGCCAGGCTCCGTCATTACACCGGCACGCCCGTTGAACATTTTCAGTCCTACGTGTTGTTCACCAACTACACCCGTTATGTGGATGAGTTTGTCCGCTGGGGCTGTGAACAGATAGCGGATCCTGACTCGCCTTATGAGGCGTTATCCTGTGCAGGCAGCATTTTTGTCACGGCAGAAACGCCCGATCCTTTGCAGGTCATCTCTGGACTGGCGTGGAAAAATCACCAGATGCCCGCCTGGCATCTGATCGCTAAAGAGGGCCAGGGGATCACGCTGATTAACATTGGCGTGGGGCCATCCAACGCTAAAACCATCTGCGACCATCTGGCGGTGTTGCGCCCTCATACCTGGCTGATGATTGGTCACTGTGGCGGGCTGCGCGAGAGCCAGACCATTGGCGATTACGTGCTGGCTCACGCCTATCTGCGCGACGACCACGTGCTGGACGATGTGCTTCCGCCCGATATCCCGGTTCCCAGCATCGCGGAAGTGCAGCGGGCGCTTTATGACGCCACCAAGCAGGTCAGCGGTATGCCTGGCGATGAGGTTAAACAGCGGCTTCGTACCGGTACGGTGGTGACTACCGATGACCGTAACTGGGAACTGCGCTATTCCGCCTCCGCGCTGCGTTTCAACCTCAGCCGTGCGGTAGCCGTAGATATGGAGAGCGCCACGATTGCCGCGCAGGGTTATCGCTTCCGCGTGCCTTACGGAACGTTACTCTGCGTCTCTGATAAGCCATTGCATGGCGAGATCAAGCTACCTGGCCAGGCCAACCGTTTCTATGAAGGGGCGATCTCTGAGCATCTGCAAATCGGCATTCGCGCTATAGATCTGCTGCACGCCGAAGGGGATAAACTGCATTCCCGCAAACTGCGAACCTTTAACGAGCCGCCGTTCCGCTAGGGCTAAAGCCAGCCTGCCAGTGCTGGCTGGCTGGCTGAAATGCTATCTCAGCCTCTCCCGAGAGAGGCTGAAGCTAAACGTTAATCTTAAGTCCCCCCAAGATAGGCGCTTCTCACCTCAGGATCGGCCAGCAGCTCCTGTCCGGTACCGGTCAGACGGATCTGCCCGTTCACCATCACATACGCCCGGTCCGAGAGCTTTAGCGCGTGGTTGGCGTTTTGCTCCACCAGAAACAGCGTCATTCCTCCCTGCGTCAGTTCCCGCAGGATCTGAAAAATCTGCTTCACCACAATGGGTGCCAGCCCCAGACTGGGTTCATCCAGCAGCAGCAGCTTTGGCCTGCTCATCAGGGCGCGGGCGATGGCCAGCATCTGCTGTTCGCCGCCTGATAAGGTCATGGCCCGCTGGCTGCGCCGCTCCTCCAGACGGGGGAACAGGCTGTACATACGCGCTTTATCCTCGTTCTGATATCGACTGCCAATGGGGATGGTGCCCATTAGCAGGTTCTCCTCTACCGTCATATCGGGAAAAATACGCCGCCCTTCCGGCGCCTGTGCAATGCCGTTGCTGGCAATAAAGTGGGTCGAACTGTGGCTGATATCTTTCCCGCGATAGAGGATCTCCCCCGCAGCAATACGCGGCTGACCAAATATCGACATTAACAATGTTGATTTCCCGGCACCATTCGCGCCAATTAACGCCACCGTTTCGCCTTCATTCACCGTCAGCGAAATCTCTTTTAATGCCTGAACAGGGCCGTAGAAAACGCTGACATGGCGAAACTCAAGCAGGATCTGGCTCATCCGGTAATCTCCTCTTCTTCCGCACCCAGATAAGCTGCAATCACGCTGGCATTACTCTGGATCTCTGCGGGGGTGCCGCGGGCGATGACATCGCCATGATCCAGCACAATCACATGGTCCGAAATCTCCATCACCATGCCCATATCATGCTCAATCAGTAATACCGTCACCCCATGCTGCTGGCGAAGGAAACGGATTATTTTGCTCAGCGCCTGGGTTTCCACCGGGTTCAGCCCCGCAGCAGGTTCATCCAGACAGATCATTTCCGGCCCGGTACACATGGCGCGCGCAATCTCCAGCCTGCGCTGCTGACCATAGGAGAGCGTACCGGCCAGCCGGTTGACGCACGCCACCAGATCCACCACCTCCAGCCAGTAAAAAGCGCGGTCGAGGGCCTGATTCTCCGCTTTGCGGTAGCCTGGCGTGTTGAGTATCCCGGCAATCAGATTGCGGTTTGCCTGCATGTGCTGCGCCACCAGCAGGTTCTCCACTACCGACATCTCGCGGAACAGGCGAATATTCTGGAAGGTACGGGCCAGGCCCGCCCGGTTAACCAGATGCGTGCCACCGAACATTTTGTAATAGATCCTCGACCCCAGTCGTGCAGGGTTAAGGAAATCGCCGTAACGGATTTTCTGCCCCAATATCTGAATGACATCGGTCCTGCGGGAGTGGGCGTTGAGCAGTATCGAGCCGCCGGTAGCCTGATAAAAGCCGGTAAGGCAGTTAAATACCGTAGTTTTCCCCGCGCCGTTTGGCCCGATTAACGCCGTGACCGAGCCGCGCTCAATCTCCAGGCTCACGTCGTTCAGTGCTTTGATGCCGCCGAAATGCATCATCAGATGTTCAACACGCAGAATGCTGTCGCTCATGGTGCTACTCCCTTGCGCATTGCCACGCCCACACGACTGGTGCGCACCAGCCCGCGTGGCCGCCAGATCATCATCACCACCATCAGTACGCCAAACAGCAGAACGCGGTATTCGGCAAAGCTGCGCAGAAGTTCGGGCGCCACGGTCAGCACAAAGGCTGCCAGCACCACACCCAGCGTCGAACCCATACCGCCCAGCACTACGATGGCGAGGATCAGCGCTGATTCAAAAAAGGTAAAGGAAGTGGGGTTAACGAAGCCCTGATAGGTGGCGAAGAACACGCCCGCAATGCCTGCGGTTGAAGCACCCAGCATAAAAGCAGAGAGTTTAACCAGCACGTGATTTAACCCCATCGCGCGGCAGGCAATCTCATCTTCACGCAGCGCTTCCCATGCCCGCCCGATTGGCATACGGGTCAGCCGGTGCTTGATAAACAGCACCAGCAGCACCACCAGGATCAGGACGGCATAGATAAAGATAAACTTCAGGTTAGGGTTGTAGGTGGTATGCAGAAACTCATGGACAGGCACCCCGCCCTCTTTGGCTCGCCGGGCAAACTCCAGGCCAAAAAAGGTGGGTGCAGGCACAGAAACACCGTTGGGGCCGCCGGTAAAACTGACCCAGTTGGTCAGCACCAGACGAATAATTTCACCAAAGCCCAGCGTGACGATAGCCAGGTAATCCCCGTGCATTCTTAATACCGGGAACCCCAGCAGCGCGCCTGCTAACGCTGCGAGTAGTGCGCCAAGCGGCAGCATCGCCCAGAAGCCCAGCCCGAGATACTGATACCCCAGCGCCAGACCATAAGCACCAATGGCATAAAACGCCACGTATCCCAAATCCAGCAGCCCGGCCAGCCCCACCACAATATTCAGCCCCAGGCCCAGCAGCACGTAGATCAGCCCCAGAATAGCCACGGTGAGCAGGTATTTTGTGGCAATAAAGGGAAACAGGATCGCCAGCGCCAGCAGCAAGGGGATGATCCAGCGCAGGCGGCTGCGGTAATCCGCGGGCCGGACATAAACCCCGTCATCAGCGCCTTCAAAACGGGCGACAAATTTACGTCCGGTGGCGCTCTGCAACGTCAGGCTCAGCAGCAGTCTGCCCGCCATCACCGCAGCGACCAGAATCGCCACCCGCTGTGGGGAAAGTTCAAAACTGTAGCCCTTCAGCACTATGCCGACAATCGGCCCAAACACCACCAGCGCGCACAGCCCCGCCAGCACCGTATCGATCAGGCTCTGCCTGATAGCCAGCCCCGGCTTCGTTGCAGCATCCGTCATCACAGACTCCTTACACCTTGGTCACCAGCGGACGTCCCAACAGCCCCTGCGGGCGGAAAATCAGGATCACCACCAGCAGCGCAAACGAGAACACATCTTTGTAGTCGGAGTTCACCATTCCGGCGAACTGCGCCTCGGCAATGCCCAGCAGCAGCCCACCCAGCATCGCGCCTGGCAGGGAGCCAATGCCGCCCAACACCGCTGCGGTAAAGGCTTTGATGCCGATAATAAACCCGGCATAAAAGTCGAAGGTGCCGTAGTTCATCGTCACCAGCACCCCAGCCAGACCGGCCATCGCTGCGCCGATAACAAAGACCAGCGAGATAACCCTGTCGGTATTGATGCCGAGTATGGAGGCCATTTTTCTGTCCTGCTGCGTGGCGCGACAGATCCTTCCCAGCCGGGTGTACTGAATAATCCAGGTGAGGAGCGCCATGCCAGCCAGCGCCGCCGCCAGAATAAAGACTTTGGTCCAGGTGATTTGCACCACACCATCGCCAACCTCAAATCGCAGCACGCCCGTCAGCAGCGTAGGGATCCCCTGCTGATTGGGTCCCTGGCTGATTTGCGCATAGTTCTGCAAGATAAGTGACATGCCGATAGCTGAAATTAACGGTGCCAGCCGGGTAGAGTTTCGCAATGGCCGGTAGGCAATACGTTCAATTGTCCAGCCATAAACGCCGGTGACGACGATGGTGAAAATTAGCGTGCCGAAGATCAGCAGCGGGAAAGAGTGAATACCAAAGTAAGAGAGCAGCGCCAGGCCAATTGCGCAGAGGTAAGCGGAGATCATATAGACTTCGCCATGGGCAAAGTTGATCATGCCGATAATGCCATAAACCATGGTATAGCCGATGGCGATCAGGCCATAGACGGCCCCCAGCGTCAGGCCATTGATCAGCTGTTGCAGAAAGAATGCTTCCATTGTGAAGAGTCTCGCCTGAAGTAGGCCAGCGCTGGCACTTCCCGCGCTGGCTTAACGTTTGCGATCTTCTGCCTGTGGGCAGAAAGGAGTGGCCGGGATTAAAGCTGGTGATACTTGCCTTTGTCGTCCCATTTATAGACCACATAGTCCGAGACTTTCAGGTCCCCCTTGCCATCCCACGCTTTCTTTCCCATTACCGTATCGACGCTGTGGCTCTTCAGCCACTCGCTGGCTTTTTCATTATCTTTACCTGCGCCGTTATAGGCGGCGGCAATTGCCTGGATAGAGGCGTAGGCGTAGAGGGTGTAGCCTTCCGGCTCAAAGCCGCCGGCGCGGAACTTCTCAATTACCGATTTACCCGCAGCAAGGGTGCGCGGGTCATTGCCAAAGGTCATCAGCACGCCGTTGGTATACTGAGGGCCGCCCGCCGCAGTGACCATCTCCTGGGTGACGATACAGTCGCCGGAGAAGAATTTGGCCTGTACGCCCTGCTCACGCATCTGGCGCACCAGCGGGCCGGCCTCCGGATGGCAGCCGCCGAAGTAAACCACATCAGGCTTGAGCGAGCCGATCTTGGTCACCAGCGCATTAAAATCTTTTTCTCCACGAGACAGCCCTTCATAGAGCACTTCTTTGGTGCCGCGTTTCTCCAGCGCGGCTTTGGTGGCGTCTGCCAGCCCCTGACCATAGGTATCTTTGTCGTGGATCACGACGATCTTCTTCGCCTTTAAAACGTCAAGCATGTAGTTAGCCGCAACCGTACCTTGCTGATCGTCGCGTCCGCACATGCGGAACATCCCTTTCATGTCGCGCTCGGTGATTTTCGGGTTGGTGGAGCCAGGCGTAATGGTCAGCACGCCCGCTTCGTCATACACTTCTGATGCAGGCATGGTGGAGGAGGAGCAGAAATGGCCAACAACCGCTGAGACTTTGGACTCATCCACCAGCCGGTTAGCCACCGCTACAGCCTGCTTGGGTTCGCAGGCATCATCACCCTGTACCAGCACGATTTTCTCCCCCTTGATGCCGCCAGCCGCGTTGATATCCGCCACCGCCTGCGACGCCCCTTTCCAGTATTGCGCCCCGTAGGTGGCATTCGGGCCGGTAAACGGGCCTGCCACGCCAACCTTCACATCTGCCTGCGCAGAGAGCGCCGTACTCAAACAACCAGCTATGACAACCTGAAGGGGTAACTTAAGCAGTTTCAAAGACATTATGTATTCCTCAGCACTGTTCAGAACTAAACGCCGGCCTGCGGCGCGGGAAACATCATTGAGTGAGTCGAAAATCTGATAAGAAGCGGGCCGCGAACGGCTGGTAGTGAACAAGCAATAATCTCGCCATGATGGTGAGAAGCACCTGATTTCCTTAAAAGATGTGAAGTGACGCGGCGTAAGCTGCTGTTCTACGCTCTTTTCAGGAGGGCATTTTCCAGCGGCAAGCGTAACAGCCCTGACAAGGCTGACCGGGAAACGGGGTTTCCTGACCGGCCAGAGAGGTAAACATAGCTGCACTGCCTGTAGAGTGCGCACTGCGCTGGTGCAAAAATGCGGGAGGGATCAATAGAGTGGGGAATTTTTTACCGTGAATGTGAAGCAGCCGAAAAAAAAACGGGCGCTTACGCTCCCGTTTATTCCGACGCTATAACTCAGGCACCGTGGCCACTCTGGCTTTACCGCCGCAACGGGCAATAGCGCCTTCAGCCAGGTTGCGCTTCCCTGCGCAACGATTGCGGTGACTATTACAGTGCCACTGCACCGTATGCTGCTGACCAGTCGTGATCAAAACGGTTTAACGCATCTTCCACTGCCGGATCCATCAGGAATAACTCTGCCACAGCAGGATCAACCGTAATGGCTTTACAGCCTGCCAGCATGCACTCCAGCACCTGCCGCGGCGTGCGGAAGCTGGCGGCCAGTACCTGAGTCTCGGGACAGTGCAGATCCACAAGCTTTTGCAGTTCGCGTACCAGACCAATCCCGTCTCCGCCCTGACTGTCCAGCCGGTTCACATAGGGCGCAATATAGCTGGCCCCGGCCAGCGCGGCATAAAACCCCTGTCCGGCACCGTAAACGGCTGTACCTAGCGTGGGGATATCAAGCGCCCTGAGCTGTTTGATAGCCGAAAGTCCGGCGTGCGTCACCGGCACTTTCACCACCAGTGAAGGGATCGCCTCACGCAGCTTGTGTGCCTCTTCCACCATCTTTTCGGCATCGCGCCCCAGTACCTGGGCAAACAGCTGGCCTTCCGCGCCGATGGCCTCCTGCAACTCCTGTAGCACCGAATAGATGTCGCGTTTACCGCGCGCAACAATACTTGGATTAGTTGTAACGCCCTTAATGGGCAGCACGTTTGCCAGACGACGAACCACGGCCACATCTGCGGTATCTAAATAGAATTCCATTATTACCTCGTACATGTGCGGCGGAGAGTAAACTCCACCGCCGTGAGTTAGCGAACAATAATGCCCAGAAGGATGCCCAGCGCACCAAAATCGGAGTCGCTGAAGGTAGTGTTTGCCAGGCCAATACTGCCCAGCACCGGCAGCAGGAAGACCGGCAGGAAGGTGATCAGTAACCCATTGGTAAAGGCACCCAGTATTGCCCCACGGCGACCGCCGGTGGCATTACCAAAGACGCCAGCCGCTGCGCCGACAAAGAAGTGCGGCACCACGCCTGGGATTATCACCGTCATGTTCAGGAAGTAGAGAATGAACATGCCGAGCACACCCGCAACAAAGCTGCTGAGGAACCCTACCAGCACCGCGTTAGGCGCATAAGGGAAGACCACCGGGCAGTCCAGCGCCGGTTTGGCATTCGGAACCAGCTTGTCAGAGATCCCCTTAAACGCCGGAACGATCTCAGCGATGACCATCCGCACGCCCTGTAGCACGATATAGACGCCAGCCGCAAAGGTGATCGATTGCATCAGCGAGAACATAAACCAGTTTTTGCCCCCGGCATTCAGCTCTTTTACCGTCGCCGGGCCAGCAACCAGACAGGTGAAAATAAAGATAAAGAACATGGTGAAGGCGATCGCAACCGGCGTATCCCGCAGGAACAGAAGGCTTTTAGGCACATCCATATCTTCAGTGGACTTCTCTTTATTGCCGAATTTGCTGCCAATAAAGGCGGAGAGCAGCTGAGAGATGGCCGAAAAATGCCCAAACGCCACATCGTCAGATCCGGTCACCTTTTTCATATATGGGTGGATAATCGCCGGGAAGAAGACCATGGATACCCCCACCACCACGGAACCAACCGCAATCAGCGTGGCGCCTTTCATGCCAGCGGTCGCTAAGATCACCGCCACCATCATCGACATAAACAGCGTGTGGTGCCCCGTCAGGAAGATATATTTCCACGGCGTGAAGCGGGCAATGGCAATGTTAATCACCATGGCAAAGAACATGATCATCGCCATTTCTGTGCCAAAGTTCTTTTGCGCCACGGCCACGATAGCTTCGTTGTTCGGCACCACGCCGGCAATGCCGAAAGCGTGATGGAAAATTACCGCAAAATCACCGAGTGACGAGACGATCAGGCTGGCTCCGGCACCAAGGATCAGGAAGCCCATTATGGTTTTCACCGTGCCTTTGATGCACTCGGTAGCCGGTTTTTTCTGGGCGATTAACCCGATCAGCGCAATCAGACCTACCAGAATGGAAGGTTCTGACAGCACGTCACTCATTAAAAAACGGAAAAATTCCATTTATCAGTCCTTATAGTGCGCCCAGTTCGGTCAGTGCTGCGGATAACCGCGTTTTCATGTCAGCCTTGTCTACCATGTTTTTCAGCGACACGATTTTACCGTTTACCTGCTGAGCCTGTAGCTGCTCAGCAATATCACTGGTGCCCACGTAGATATCACTGGGGGTACTTTTCGCCGATCCCAAATCGACATGATCGACTTCCGCCGCCACGCCGAGATCTTTAACAATACTTTTAATGCTCATTTCCATCATCAGGCTGGTGCCCAGGCCATTTCCACAAACAACGGTGATTTTCATAAGATTTCCTCTGGGATTAATAACGTGAAATTACGGAAAGAATGGTGTTTATCTCTTTTGCTGCCATCAGCGTCGCGGTATCTTCTTCACAATCAAAGAGCGCGGCGAGTTGCGCTATAGCCTCGATATGGCTGTGGCTGTCTGTAGCGGCCAGCACAATCAGTAGTCGCACCGGGTCATTACCTTCGGAATCAAAATTGACCCCTTCCTGAATCACCGTCAGGCTCAGCGCCAGCCGGTTTACGCCCTCTTCGGGACGAGCGTGCGGCATGGCGATACCGGGGCCGACAACGTAGTAAGGCCCGATGGCCTCATGGCTGCGGTAGATAGCCTCCAGATACTCAGGCTCAATAGCGCCATTGGTTAACAGCGGCTCGCAGGCCAGGGCTATCGCCTCGCGCCACCCTTTACAGCTGGGATGAAGACGAATGACATCGGGTGTCAGTAAATCGGTCAGCATTGCAGGGTCACCTGGTTGAATGAGCCTGTGCAGCGTAGCGGTCGGGCTGCGATAATAATGTGACGGGGATCTTAAAAGATAACGCTAACTGTTAGCGTTATCAGACTCTGTGATCGGGTTATCACAAGTGCGGCTTACGCTTGCTGTTTGACGCGCTGCACAGGCACACTTGCCGGATGAGGTATCGCGACGCGGGCCATGATGAAGTTGGAGAGAAGGAAATGCGCAAACGTCGTACCAGCGGCAGAGTGACGTTGCAGGATATTGCCGACTACGTTGGAGTAGGAACCATGACCGTTTCACGCGTGATGCGCACGCCGGAACTGGTCTCTGACAGCATACGCAGCAAGGTTGAACAGGCTGCGCGCTCGCTGGGCTACACGCCCAATCACGATGCCAGCGCCGTGGTGAAGAGCACCCAACGCGTAACGCTCCAGGATGTCTCGCGCCATGCTGGCGTAGGCGTAATGACCGTCTCCAGAGCGCTGCGCGATCCGGCGCTGGTGGCTGACAGCTCATTAAAGAAGATCAATGCGGCGATTGAGGCGTTGGGCTACGTCCCCAATGCCTCCGCCAGCGCGTTAGCGGCATGCCAGCCTAATACAGTGGCGGTGCTCTACCCCTTCCAGCAGGATCGCGCCAGCGCCCGTTTTTTGCAGGCGCTTCAGAACACCGTCAGCAAACAGCAGTTTGAACTGGTGATGGCTTGCCATGAATACCATCAGCATGGCGAAGCCAGGGTTGTGCAGAAGCTGTTGCAGAATCGCCCGGCGGCGCTGGTCCTGCTTGGCGCACCGCTCTCCAGCCAGACGCTGGAAATCATCGGGGCTGCTGAACTGGTGACGGTAAACGTCGGCGGTGCAGAAGCCTTTAATGCTGATATCTCTCTTGATCTGGCATTTACGGAAGCCGCAGAGCGGCTGACGCTAAAACTGCTGGCAGCGGGTTACCGAAAGATTGCCTATATTGGTGCGCATACTGATAACCGCCTTCAGAAACAGCAGCTTAACGGCTGGCGCAAAGCCATGCTTGCCCAGTACCAGAATGCAGATCTGATCCGCACCGTGCCGGATGCGCCCAGCCTGCAATTTGGGCGTTACGCCATGAGCGAGCTGCTGCAAAGCCATCCCGATATGGATGCCGTGATTTGCAGCCATGAAGAGATCGCTTTTGGCATTCTTCACGAGTGCCAGCGCCGCTTGCTGAAAGTGCCTTATGACCTGGCCGTGGCTTGCCTGGAAGGCTCTGCTGACTGCGATCACACCTTCCCGACCCTGACCGCAATGCACCTGGATTATGCCGCGCTGGGTCAGCAAGTTGGCGAGCGGCTGATGAGTATGCTGGAAGCTACCCAGACAGAGCCGTTGGTTGAGCGCATCAATTACACCCTTGAATGGCGCGCCAGTACCTGAAGGCTTATTTGCCTGGCCTGCCTGGGAGCCTTACATCTCTTTGCCTTTCTGTTAAACCCTTATCCAGCGGCGCTCCAGGGCGGAAATGGCGATGGCTTCCAGCACTTTTGAAACCTGCAACCCTTCGGCAAAATCTGGCCACATGCGATCGCCAGCGGCGATGCCGTTGATCAGGTCACGGATCTCAACGGTTTTCTGGTCATTAAAGCCAATGCCATGCCCCGCCGACACACAGAAACTGGCATAGTCAGGATGAGCCGGGCCGGTGAGAATAGTTTTGAATCCCTGGCGCCCGGCAGGATCGTCATGGCTGTAAAGCTCCAGCTCTGCCATCCGCTCCTGGGTATAGCGCAGGGTTCCTTTCGTGCCGGTGACCACGTAGGTCAGCCCCATTTTACTGCCGCAGGCGATACGTGAAGTTTCAATCACGCCGTGTGCCCCGTTGGTAAAACGCAGCAGCGCGCTGGCCTGATCTTCGTTTTCCACATCACGCAACCGGGAGGGATCTTCAGGGTCCGGGCGCTGCTTTATCACCGTCAGCGTGTCGCCGGATACCTCGCTGATATTCCCCACCAGGAAGTGCGCCATATTGACGATATGCGCGCCCAAATCCCCTAATGCACCCAGTCCGGCCAGCGCCTTCTGGCAGTGCCAGTCGAGCGGCGTGCTGGGGTTTGCCAGATAATCTTCGTTATGGGTGCCGTAAAAATGCACCACTTCGCCAATTTCTCCGCGGGCGATGATCTCCTTTGCCAGCTGACTGGTGGGATTTTTCATATAGTTAAAGCCCACCAGCGTTTTTACCCCCGCCGCTTCTGCTGCTCGGGTCATCTCTTCGGCATCTGCCACATCCAGCGCCAGCGGCTTTTCGGAATAGACATGCTTACCGTGACGGATCGCCTCCAGCGCCATCTCTTTGTGCAGAAAGTTGGGTGCGCAGATATCCACAACATCAATCTCAGGATCGGCCACCAGCTCACGCCAGTCGCCCGTCGATCGGTTAAACCCCAGCAATGCAGCCTGCTGCTTCGCCACCGCCGGATTCACCTCCGCCACCATTTCCCGCACGATCTCCCCCTTCAGCGAAAAAACTGTAGAAGCCTGTGCGTAAGCAATTGCGTGGCAGCGTCCGATATAGCCGGTGCCAATCAGTCCAATTCTGACCTTTTCCATTGTGGTTCCTTGCAGGTGAGCGAAGCGCGTGCATGGAATGTATATTTCAAAATAAGGGGCGACAATCACAAAATGAAATAAACGTGATCATTCTGACGAAAGTATCTGCAATGCTTGTCGTCATCTGCTCCAGCTATGCGGGGCCTTTCGCACACAACGGCGAAGATAAACCTGCCCCAACCTGAGGAAATTTCAACCAAATGCTGCTTTATTCAGCAGTCAGTAAAAAAGGTGCATTCAGCCTTTGACATCCATCAGCCCTCTGGATATTATGCGCCCCGTTCCAACAATTCCTCTGTAGTTCAGTCGGTAGAACGGCGGACTGTTAATCCGTATGTCACTGGTTCGAGTCCAGTCAGAGGAGCCAAATTAAAGAAAGCTGATATCGCAAGATATCGGCTTTTTTGTTTTTTCATTTCCGCCAGCTTTTCCGCCTCTCCGACCCGCACGTTCCCTGCCTGATTAACAGAGAGGCGGGTGATTGGTGGCTGTCATCGTCACCGCCGCAATGTTCTCCTTCTGTTCCGTTTTGGGATATATTGGGGGCACTCTGGTAAAATTATCTCCTGATAACAGGTAACAACGGCAATGGCTCTGATCCCAAAAAACTACACGCGGCTGGAAAGCGGCTACCGTGAGAAAGCGTTAAAAATCTATCCATGGGTATGTGGGCGCTGTTCGCGGGAGTTTGTTTATTCAAACCTGCGTGAATTAACGGTTCACCATATCGATCACGATCATACCAATAACCCGGAAGATGGCAGTAACTGGGAGTTGTTATGCCTTTATTGTCATGATCATGAACACTCCAAGTACACTGAAGCTGACCAGTACGGCACAAGGGTGGTGGCTGGTGAGGATGCGCAAAATGATATTGATGCAGCTACCTATAATCCTTTTGCCGATTTAAAGTCGATGCTTAATAAAAAGAAATAATGTCAGAGACTTCAGCTTCTGCCTGTGAGTTCAACGGGGCGAAGCCACGCTATCCTTAAACAAGGATAGCGTTCCCGGATCCCCAAAACCCCCTCTTTGTTTGCCTTGCCTGCCTCTCATCTGCCCTTTCCCTGAAGGCAGGAACGTTGTCATGTCTGTGGATTAACCTGGCCGGCTCCGGTTCAGGAAACTTAGCGTATCCGTTCTGGCTGTTTATATCAGTGCCTGCTAATATGTGTCATATTAATCCTCACTGATATAAGAGCCATGGCTGAAATCCTCGATCCCAAAATTAAGTTTCTCCGCGGTGTGGCGGAGAAAACCCGCCTGACTATTCTGCTGACCCTGCGTGAGGGCGAAAAAACCGTCAATGAAATCACTGCGCTCACCGGCGGCACCCAGTCCAATATTTCACAGCATCTTGCCTGTCTGAAGGGCTGCGGGATTATCAGCCGCCGTCAGGAGGGAAAATATTGTTTTTACGCGCTGTCCGGCCCGCACATGCTGGACTTTCTGAACATGCTGGACGTCCTGATGGATGAGATCGGCTGCGACGTGGCCTGCTGCGCTATGAATGCATCACTGGTGCCGGGAGAAAAAGATGAACAGGAAGCCTGATTTTAAGGGCGGTAAACCTGGCCCGATATCCGCCGCCAGACCTGTGATTTTTTCCGGCGCCCCAACAGTGACCGGTCTGAAGCCGCTGCAACCGGTTAAGAAAGAAGAGCAGCCAGGCGTTTGTGAGGATAATTGCTGTGCGCCCTCTTCGCCTGCCGTGCGCTTTACGCCGGTAAGCAGCACAACTGGCCCGGCAAAGGTTTTACGTCCCCTTGCCATGCCGCCTGCGGCCCCACTCTGTGAGGCTGACTGTTGCGCACCCCAACCCGCCATCCGTGAAGACTCATGCCGTGAAGCCTGCTGCGCGCCAGCGGCGGAATCAGTGGCGGTCGCCCCAGGCTGCTGTGCTGACAAAGAGTGCAGCAGCAGCGCCGCGTCTCCGGCAGAGGCTGTGGCAACCAGGCCTGTCACCCGACTGGATTATCGCGTCGGCGGCATGGACTGCCCCTCCTGTGCTGCCACTATCGTGCGTAAGGTGACGCAGATGAGCGGCGTATCTGCCTGCGATGTGAACTTCAGCGCCGGAACCATGCTGGTTGAACTGAGCCAGCCAGATGTTCGTCCGGGCGTGGAAAAAGCCGTACAGCAGCTCGGGTTTACGCTGGACGCAGAGCGCCATAATGATGCAGATAACTATCTTATTCAGGGGATGGACTGCGCTGCCTGTGCGGTCACTATTGAAAAGCACCTGCTGAAAACGCCTGGTGTGGAGGCGGCAGATGTCAGCTTTGCCACCGGACGCCTGTCGGTCCGGCATCAGTTGACGCCTGAGCAGATCATCAGCGAGGTAAAAAAAGCGGGTTATCAGGCGCAGCAGCTTTCAGAAGCGGCCCCTCTGGTGAAAACGGGTCGTTTCAGCGGCCTGGGCGCGCTGGTGATTTCCGGCCTGGCGCTGGCCGCGGGCTTTTTGTTCTCGCATCTGCCTGTGCATCCGCTTATTCCGGTCCTGCTGTATGCGTTGTCGATTATTGCCGGTGGGTTAAAGCCGTTTCGCAGCGCCTGGTATGCCATCCTCAGCCGCTCGCTGGATATGAATGTGCTGATGTCTGCTGCCGCGCTGGGAGCAGCAATTATCGGTCAGTGGATTGAAGGCGCAAGCGTGGTGTTTCTGTTCTCTCTCGGCACCGCGTTACAGACGCGCAGCATCGAAAAAACGCGCAACTCCATCCGCAGCCTGATGGCGCTGGCACCGGAAACAGCCACTGTTCGCCGCAACGGTGAGTGGGTCAGCACGCCAGTGTCGCAGGTGCAGCCCGGCGACATTATGCTGGTGAAGCCTGCCGACCGCCTGGCGCTCGACGGCGAGGTCGTCAGCGGTGAATCGGGTGTGAACCAGGCCCCCATTACCGGCGAGTCCATTCCCGTGGACAAAGCGCCAGGTGACGATGTCTACGCAGGCAGCATTAACCATAATGGCGTGCTGGAAGTGCGGGTGAGCCGTCCGGCCTCGGATACCGCCCTGGCCTGTATCATTCATATGGTTGAGGATGCGCAAAACCGTAAGTCCCCGACGCAGAGTTTCGTTGAGCGTTTTTCTGCCATCTATACGCCGGTGGTGTTTGTGGTAGCGCTGCTGATTATGGTGCTGCCGCCGGTGCTGGGTGTGGGAAGCTGGGCCGACTGGTTCTATCGCGGGCTGGAACTGCTGGTCGTCGCCTGTCCCTGTGCGCTGGTTATCTCAACGCCGGTTGCCATCGTATCCGCCATCGGCAATGCGGCACGGCACGGTATTCTGGTCAAAGGCGGTATTACGCTGGAAAAACTGGGCAGCATCCGCGCGCTGGCGTTTGATAAAACCGGCACGCTGACCGAGGGCAAACCGCGTGTCACCGGCTGGCAGGTCTTCGGTGGCGATCCTGCACAACTGCTTGATATTGCCCTGAGTATTGAGACCCACTCCACCCATCCGCTGGCGGCGGCAGTCAGCGCCTGGGCGCGTGAACAGGGTGCAAAAAGTCTGGATGTCTTATCCCGACAGGCCATTCCCGGTAAAGGTGCTGTTGCCACGCTGGAGGGCACTCTCTGGCAGGCGGGTAATGAAAAGCTGTTTGCGGGCGTTGAGTTCCCGCCGGAAATCCGCAGTGCGCTGGATGAGATGAAAAATCGGGGTGCATCCCTGGTGCTGCTGGGGACAGAGAATGCGGTCTGTGGCGTATTTGCCATTTCCGATGCCATCCGCGCCACTACTTTAAGCGCGCTTAAAGAGCTGCGTACCGAGGGCATGACGCACACACTGATGCTGACCGGCGACAATGAGGGTACCGCACGCACTATCGCCGCGCAGGCGGGGGTGGATAGCTGGCGTTCAGAACTGCTGCCGGAAGATAAGGTCAGCGTGATTGAGGAGTGGCAGCAGAAAGGTCTGCGCATTGCCATGGTGGGTGATGGTATCAATGATGCTCCGGCGCTGGCTGCGGCAGATATCGGCATCGCTATGGGGGGTGCCGGTACAGATTCTGCGATAGAGACCGCAGACGTGGTACTGATGTCAGATCGGCTGGAGCAGTTGCCGCATGCCTTTGCGCTGAGCAGACTCACGGCAACCATCATCCGTCAGAATATTATCTTCTCTCTGGCTATTAAGGTTGTGGCGCTGTCGCTGATTTTCCCCGGCTGGCTGACGTTGTGGATGGCCGTGCTCAGCGATACCGGTGCAGCTTTACTGGTTACCCTCAACAGTCTGCGCCTGCTGCGTTTTCTGCGCTGAACTCTTTAGCGACAGTGGCAGGCGGAGTCAGGAACTGCTGACTCTGCCTGCCATTCACAGCATGCTCAGAGGCGGCGTTAAACATTTTCCGGCGTATTTTTTAACGCTCTTTTTATCAACCGCCCGGTGTTTTCCGGGCGGGAGTGATAACTGATTAACGGGCAGGCAATTAACTTTACCCCACCGGCTCTATTTCAGATTGGCTTTGTAAAAAGCAGTCAGCTTGTCAAAAGGGATCAAATCAGTGCGGTCGTACAGGTCAACATGGCCTGCACCCGGCACGATATAAAGCTCTTTCGGTTGGCCTGCTCGTTTATAAGCATCTTCACTGAACTCTTTCGAATGTGCCCGATCGCCAGTAATAAACAACATCGGACGCGGAGAGATGGTTTCAATATCGTTGAACGGATAAAAGTTCATAAACTTCACGTTACTGGTCAGCGTCGGGTGCGTTGTTAATTCAGGCGAGGAACCTTTGGGGGTAAACTCACCGCGCGGCGTACGATAAAAGTCGTAGAACTCTTTCTGAATGGGATGAGTATTCTCGTCAATTTTATCTACCGTTCCGCTGGTGTATTCGGTTTTGCCGCCGGTGAACTCGACATAACGTTGCTCAGCTGCATCCGCGATAATTTTTTTACGCTGCTCCAGAGTTAAAGAGTGATGAAGTGCGTTACGGTTGACCGAACCCATGTCGTACATACTGACAGTGGCAATGGCCTTCATGCGGGGATCGATTTTCGCTGCGCTTATAACGAAACTGCCGCTGCCGCAGATCCCCAGAACGCCGATGCGATTTTTATCTATGTCAGATCGCGTGCCAAGATAATCCACCGCCGCGCTGAAATCCTCCGCATAGATATCCGGCGAGACGGCATTGCGTGGCTGTCCGTCGCTTTCTCCCCAGAAGGAGAGATCGATGGCAAGGGTAACAAACCCCTGCTCAGCCAGCTTCTGGGCATACAGGCTGGCGCTCTGCTCTTTTACTGCTCCCATCGGATGGCCGACGATAATCGCCGGCATTTTTGCCTGCCGACCGCTGTTTTCAGGAATATATAAATTCCCGGTGACATTCATCTGATACTGATTTTTAAAGGTTACTTTTTGATGAGTCACCTTATCGCTTTGATAAAAATTATCTGCCCCGTTTGTTTTATCGGCTGCGGTAGCAGTAAAGGAAGTCACTATCAGCCCTAAAAGCATGGTAAATATTTTCATTTAAATATCCTTATGGTGAGACCTGCGGAAATAACATTTTCAGAAAAATAATTGCGCCAGCTCTGCTGCCGTCAGGCCCGATGAGTGGCCTCTTTACGGGATGTCAGGAACGCAAGGAGGGCAGCCACAACCAGTAAAATAGCGCTGAGGATGAAAGCGGTCTGCCAGCCGCTGTGATCGAAAGCCAGCCCGCCAGCTGTCGATCCGAGAGCAATAGAAAGCTGGATCACGGCAACCATTAACCCACCGCCTGCTTCAGCATCGTCCGGCAGCGTCCGGGTTATCCATGACCACCATCCAACCGGCGCGGCGGTGGCGACCAGCCCCCAGAGGGCGAGCAGTGGAATAACGGCGCTGAGGTGATGACCTGTTACGATCAGACCTGTGACAATCACGGTCATCAGCAGAGGGATGACGATCAGCGTCGGGTAGAAAGCGCGACGCAGCGCAGTGCTAATCAGCAACGTACCGATAAAACCGGCAATACCAATAAGCAGCAGTACCAGCGACCGTGTGGACACGCTGACCTGCGTAACGGTTTCCAGGAACGGACGCACATAGGTGAAAAGAGCAAACTGGCCCATAAAAAAGAGTCCGCAGGCGGCCATTCCTGCTGCTACCAGCGGATTGCCGAGCAGCCGGAAAACATTCTTAGTCTTTTTCTCCTGCTTCTCAGAAGCCATAGAAGGAAGAGTGACCCACTGCCAGATAAAGGCGATCAGCGCGATCGGGGCAAGACAAAGGAAAGCGCCACGCCAGCCCATTACAGAGCCAAGATAGCTGCCAAGCGGCGCAGCAATCACCGTAGCCAGCGCGTTGCCGCTGTTGAAAATAGCCAGCGCACGCGGCACCTGATTTTCAGGCACCAGACGGATCGCCGTCGCCGCTGACAACGACCAGAATCCGCCAATCACCACGCCGATAAGCGCCCGGCCAGTCATATAAGTCAGGTAGTCAGGGGCAAGCGCAACCACCACGCCTGAGAGGGCCATTAACACGGTCAGTCCCAGCAGCAGTGCCTTGCGGTTAAGACTGCCGGAAAGTGCTGACACAGACAGACTGGTTAATACCGCAAGCGCCCCCGAGATGGCGATGCCCTGGCCGGCCTGCCCCTCGCTGACACCAAGATCGTGGGAAATCGGACTCAGCAGACTTACTGGCATAAATTCGGACGCAACCAGCGTAAACACACACAGTGTCATTGCCAGCACACCGCCCCAGTGCGCGGCAGGCTGATGGTCCAGAGTATTGTTCGCAAGTGAAGACATTACGTTTACCTTTTTCTTAGCCGCCTCTGAATTCAGGCCAGCCGGATGCCTGTTTTTATTCCGGTGAATAAAAAACACTAAGAGTAAAAAATTATCGGGAAAGCCGGACGGTCGCTTTTTCACGGCGCCGGTAAAACTGACTGATGTGAATTCTACAGGCATGGCGTATGCTTAACCGCTAATAGATTCTTAATAGCTTTATAAGTAAAATTTATAAATGATGCGGGAAAGTGGTGATGAAGCGTAATTTTAATGACCTGATGGCTTTTATTACGGTAGCGCGCGAGGGGAGCTTTACCCGCGCAGCTGCGCAGCTGGGGGTGACGCAACCAGCGCTCAGCCAGGCCATTACCGGGCTGGAAAATCGGCTGAAAATCCGCCTTCTTACGCGCACCACACGCAGTGTTTCGCTGACCGCTGCCGGAGAGCGGTTGCTGCTGGCGATTGGCACCCGCTTTGATGAAATTGAAACCGAGCTGGATATGCTCACTGAACTGCGCGATAAACCGGCAGGAACGGTGCGGATTACCTGCGGCCCCAGCGTACTCCATACCATTTTATTGCCCAAACTGGCCCCGCTACTGCGCGCCTATCCCGACATCAAACTGGAATTTGATGCCAACCACGGCTTTCGTAATATCGTTGCCGACAGGTTTGATGCCGGAGTCCGTCTGGGAGATACCATCGACAAAGATATGATTGCAGTCTCTATCGAGCCACAGTTACGGATGGCTGCGGCGGCCTCGCCTGAATATTTTGCTGCTCATCCCGTTCCCCTCACCCCGAAAGATCTTGTTCATCACAACTGCATCAATATGCGGATGACCAGTTCGGGCGGGATTTATGTGTGGGAATTCGATAATAAAGACGGGCCGGTAAACGTGCGCGTTGAGGGCCAGCTGACATTTAATACCACGGCGCATATGACTGATGCCGCCCTTGCCGGGCTGGGAATAGCCTTTTTACCCGAGGAGGAGTTTGGGACGCATATCGCAGAAGGTCGTCTGATCCGCGTGCTGGAAGAGTGGTGCGAACCTTTTCCGGGATATTATCTTTACTATCCCAGCAGGAAACAGCCTTCCCCGGCGTTTTCACTGGTTCTGGATGCGCTTCGAAGAAAGAGAGAAGGAGATTAACGCCGCTGAAGGTTCTGATCGGAGCGTAAGCTACGCTGGTTGTCACCGGCAGGCTGAACCCGCCTGCGGATACAAGCAGAACCAGTGATAAAGATGCCCGGCAGAGGTAAGCGCTGACGCATGAACGGACAGCCCGGATCCCTGCATCAGATATTTATGGCATCAGTTGGCAGTAAAACCGCCCTCAACGGGTAAGCCAATACCCATTAAGCCAGAGCAAGGCAGCAGCGGCTTCGTTGAGCCGCCGTGGCGGTTTATGACCTGCGCCGTCCATGGCTTCTTTCCGGGTTTACCTTCTGGAAGAGACCACCGGCGTTAACAGGTTCATCGCCCTGATAATTTGGTGATCAGGCTGCTGTTCCGGCAGCAGAACAGCACTTACCCTGGTCTTCCACCTGCGGAGCAGAGGCGCATATTAATCAGCGCCTACAGAATCGAGTGCCACTCGCAGGCGTTCCGCAGTACTTTTTTCACCTTTTTCTTCAAAAAGCGGGATAAGCCCGGCGAGCTGAGAATGGGTAAGTCCTGTGTTCATACTTATACTCAGATGGGCTTTCAGCTGAGACTCCACGCCGCTCATGCCTGCCAGCGCGCCTACTGTAGCCAGCTCACGACTTTTCCAGTCAAGGTTATCGCGGGCAAAGATATCCCCAAACAGATGCACCTTCAGATAGCGATCGATAGCAGGGGCAAAGTCGAAAAGAGGCCCTTTTACAGGGCTGCCAACCAGCGATGTCTGGTTTCGGGTACCGACAGCGAGCATCTCATCAGGCTCTGGCAGCGGTCGCGGCGGATTGCCTTCAGCATCTTCAATTCCCTTCTCTCTGCGGGCATCAACGACCTTCATCAACTCACCCAGCGCGTTCAGGCTGCGGGGAAAGCCGGCATAAGCGTAAAGCTGGACCAGCACTTCCCGGCAGTCAGTGACGGTCAGCCCTGAATCTAAACCCTGCTGAAGGGCAGCGCTGAGTTGAGCCATATCGCCTGTCGCAGCATACATTGCAATAACCGCGATATGCTTTTGTTGCAGCGTCAGGGGTTGCGTCTGCTGTTGATTCAC